>Ga0247609_10001285_pt1 | contig 30550 bp, 34 predicted proteins | sample 172DNAGHGlowgp2_FD_193487 | JGI IMG/M metagenome (GOLD analysis project Ga0247609, IMG submission 193487) | Sheep rumen microbial communities from Palmerston North, Manawatu-Wanganui, New Zealand - 1728 DNA GHGlow gp2 | ecosystem: Host-associated > Mammals > Digestive system > Stomach > Rumen ... | reverse complement strand
AAATTTAAAATCTTAATTTCCCCAAGTCGTTTTAATCTTAGCGCTTAATAACTACATTGTCAACAGTTTTTATTGATTTTAAATATTTTTTTTTGATTTTTTTTCTTAGAGCATGATACAGAAAACAAGGGTAAAAATCAAAGGGAAAAATCCAAAGGGCGGAAGCCCTTTCTTTCCTAGACTATACTAGACTAGCCTAATCTATACTAGACTATACTATCCTATACTATCCTATGCACCCATTAAATATTTTATATGCGGTCATTTTGCAACCATTTATTTTATTATTGGTTGTCATTTGGTTGTCATTTTGCACCCATTAAATATTTTATATGCGGTCATAGATTAAAGTTTTTAGTTTAATGCTCCGACTGTTTAACTAGAGGTTAACTTAAATGAGAGTAAATAAATATCCGCATTACAAAGACAATCTTGAAGAATATATAAAAGGTCTTATACAGAAAAAATATACGTTAAGACAGGTTTCAAACATTACAGGATATACCGAAGTTCACCTCTCAAACCTTAAAAGAAAATATCAGCAGATAGGAAAGGCGGCTTTTATAAACGGACATAAAGGAAAGCCCTCTCCCCGAAAAATATCCAAAGAAGTATGCAGTAAAGTCGTTAAAACGTATCAAGAAGAGTTTGAAGGATTCAATTTTTCATTCTTCAAGAAAGCGCTTGCAGAGTTTTACGGCATTTCACTGTCATATAAGACCGTTTATAAGATTCTTGATAAATCCGGAATAAAATCGCCCGAAACACATAGGATTCCAAAGAAAGACAAGATTCATAGACCGCGTTACAGGCGCGAACAGGGCGGCGATATGGTTCAGATTGACGCTACGCCTTATCAATGGTTCTTATGGGCAGGCGACACGTCATATTATACCCTGCATGGAGCGATTGACGACGCAGAAGAGAAAATAACAGGGCTTTGTATGACTGAAAACGAATGTTCCTATGGTTATTATGATATTTTGGAGCAGACAATAGACAATTTCGGAATGATGTTTGACATTTACTCTGATCGTTCAGCTATTTTCTGCGTAAGCCCAAAAGATAAAGACAAGCTCACAATACAGGAGCAACTTGCAGGAGTTCACGAAAAAAGGACGCAGTGGCAGAGAATACTTTCAGATTTGCGGATCAATCAGATATTAGCCTGGTCGCCGCAGGCTAAAGGGCGCGTAGAAAGAATGTGGAAAACGATTCAAGGCCGCCTGCCATGGTACTTTAAGCATTACAAAATAAAAACAATAGAAGCAGCAAACGACTTTTTGAAAAAAGAATACATAAAGATTTTTAACGACGAGTTTTCAATAGTCCGCGAAAAACCTGCAATATGGAGAAAGCCGCCGAAGAATTATAAAGATTTTCTGTGTTCACGCTTTGAAAGAACGACCAATTCTGCAGGCGTAATATCATTCCAGGGCTATAAGTTTCAAATACTCGCGCCCGACTGCGCAAGAAAGAAAATAGATTTGTGCATTTACAAGGACGGAATGAAAGCATTGGTAGACGGCGTTTATTACAAAATAAAGCCTATGGAAGACATCACCGACGGAATAGACGAAAGAATGAGCGTGTCATTAAAAAACATCATTTATCAGTATATGCTAACAGATGTCAAGAAAATATGCGCATAGTTACCAACGGCGCGGAAGCATTTTTATTTCAAGAATTATCTTGTTCTTTTCAATGGCTCGTTTATGTTCGATGTTTGCGCCGTTTGAGTTTTCCCACCCTTCCAGGTGATTTATAGCGTCAGAACGATCTAAATATAGCAAATCTTCCTGCAGGTATTCATCATAAGTAGGTTCGCGCCCCAAACGCTTTTTAAGGCGTTCTCCAATCTTTACCGGATTGTATGGGTAATGCCCCAATTCCTTTAATTCCTGCTCGCGTTTTGCGAACTGTTCTTCATAATTCGGATTGTCTGAAATTGCGCCGGAAATAAATACAAACATAACAAAAAGCCCCATAAAAAAATGTTCCCGCAGCCCTGACCGACTGCGGGAACGGCAAAAAGAACTCTCGGTTTCCCATACGAGAATTAACTAATTATAAATCGTATTTGCGAAGTTTTCAATAGTTTTAATCTTATACGCGAATTATAAAAAACGCTCGTTTTCTTCATATTTGAACTGCGCATTGTGAAAGCCTGCATAATTCAACTTTCTTCATATTTGAACTGCAATTATACAGAACGGTTGTAAAAATTGAATTATTTGCCGATAATAACAAGGCGTATGACAGAAACATTCATTGAGCGCATGGAAAGGATAATGCGCGCCAACAACATTTCACAGACAGAGCTTGCAAAAGCCTGCGGAATAAGCGTTAACGGAATATCGACCTGGAAAGTCAAAGGAACGCTGCCCCGCGCAGATATAGCCGTATCAATCGCAAAAGTGCTTAAAGTTACAGTTCCATATCTCATAACCGGAGAATTGGAAGACCTAAACGAAAAGGAAAACGAAATAGCTTACAGAGTGGTAGCGCTTCCCGAACAAAAAAAGCGCGTAATAAACGCGCTCTTGAATGAACTTGAAAAATTGTAGCTTAAAGCAGAAGATTCAGAAGATACGGAATCTTTATACCGAACTTAATTTTTAGAATCAGTAGAACTACCCGCACTATTATAAACGCTATCAGAATCAGCACCGCTATTTTTATTATCTTCGCCCGGAATCGCAGCTTTTCTTCGTACTGCGTCAATTTCATCGAGTAATCGCTCAACTTCGTGTTCGTATTGGTTAAACAGGTATTCAACTCGCTCAACTCCGTCTGTAATTCCGCGACTTGTCGCGATGATATTTGCAATTCGTTCTCGGCTATCAGAAGTTGTTCTGTCAAGTGCCGCGACTGTGCTTTCAAGCCGTCCAACTGCTCGTGAATCTCCTGCGATAACGTCTGCAGCGTCGGCTTTAAGTCTTCCGCAAGTGCAACAACCGGAGAAAGCAAAAAGAAGAACAAAGCAAAGAATAAAACTAAGGAATGTCTTTTCATGTCTATTACCTCTCATTTTCAAACTCCTGCGCCGTTTTAGGCAGCAATAGAAATAACTCTTGTACTTACTGCCTTGCCTTTTGTGCGGGTTCTGCTTTCGCCGAACGGATCATATTCAGTAGTTGAACTTCCTACGACAAAATGACTGTAAGTAACGCCTGTTTCCATAAGTTCATAGCGTGTAATTACAAACTCATTGGCCTTCGGCTTATATCCTGCAACGTCATGACGAACAGTTACTTTCTTTCCAAAAAGATAGCTCATCATTCCCGCCGGATTTTCCATATAGCAGTCGTTGTCAAACCAACCTTCTTTCAAGCCTTTTTCGTAAAGGTCGAAAATATCAATCTTCGATTTTTTATTTTTCTCTGCGATATAAACAAGGCAGAGAAAATAACAACCGCTTTTGCCGATTTTTGCGCATACATACTGTTTACACATCATAATAATTACTCCCCGGACAGATTCTTTTTACCGATTTTGTCCGTTACGTTTTCGATTATTGACTTGAAGCCCTGCACGAATGTCTGATAGCAAATCTGAACGCCGCCAACAGTAAGAATACTTCCGATAACCTGCACAGGAAGCATACATAAAGCGGTATAGCAGCCTACTGAAATAGGAAGCATAAGAACCGCATACCAAACGGTATTTTTAGGCTTGAAAAAGTTTTTGAGATACTCTTCCAATCCAACGGTAGCGAAACAGGCTACCAAAACTTTTAATAAAAACTGAACGTCTATCATACTGCCTTACCCCCTGCAATTTCCCTGGCATTTGAGTAAATCTGAAAGAATATGTGTTTGTAGTCGTCAAGACTGATTGAGTTCATAATTAAAGGAAGGTCGTAATTAGGAAGCTGAATATTGTAAGTGTATAGATTTGCTTTTACGGCGTGATAATAGCCTGTAGCCTTTGCGTCGCTATAGCGCTGCAGTTCAAGATCGCCTTTTTCCGTAATATGATTTCTTGTAAGGTCGTTTTTAACCTCGTAATTCAATTTGCCTTCAATAAGGCGGGCAATATCTTCAAGTATGAAAAGTTCCTGCGGGTCAGTTATTTTGAAAGTCTTTTTGCCTGTGTCGAAAATGTCAATCCAAACTCGTTTCAGAATGTTATGAGCATTACTTGTCTGATTGTCTAAAGTATTTTTCCCTTCGGTATGATACAGTTCTTTTTGAGCCGCCGAAATAACTTCAACATTCTTTAATTTTATGTCTTTCGACCTTAAAATTAAGAAAATGCCGACAAAGAAAATGGCGACAAGCACCAGGAAAACAATAACACACACCCACCCTACTACAGGTAAGTTCTGAAAGAAATCTGCCCAATTCATAAGCACCCCTGCGTCATGCGTTTAAAATAAAAAAGCCGCTCTCCAAAAAACGGAAAGCGGCTTAGGTTTTGACCTGAAAACCATGTTGTATGACACTAAAATAATAAACGATTCTGTCTTATTTTGCAATCTTAACAAGATTGTAATAATTAAAGAAGGGATTCAACCTCTTTGACAGTAAATCCCAACTGAAACAGGCGGGCGTTTTTGTCTTCCTTCTTTTCAAGCTGAACAAAGTAAATAACGTCTTCCCCTGTTTCTTCGTCTTTTCTTGTCTGCTCAATGATTCTGTGGGTTTCGTCTTCCTTTCCTTTCTTTTTGTCGGAAAGTTCTTTTACAAACTCCCAATTAAAGCGGTCTGCCATAAGCCGTCTTAAAGCTCCCCTTGTTTCTTCCGGATACATAGTAAGACAGTTCATATAGTCCTGCTTTGTAGCCAATGTCTGCGGAAATCCTCTCATTTTTCACACCCCCATTATGATAATGTATAATATTTATCAATCTTTTTTATTGTAGTCATAAACGATATTTTGTCAGCATACTTTTCAAGCATACTGATAATAACGCCGCTTCCTGTAAAAAAGATTCTTTTACGCTCGTTATTCTCTTCGTAGAACTGAACCGTAGCGCATTTATCGCCATGATCCTTGTACTTTGAAGCAGTAATTTTAATTGCGGAAATGATAATTTCTTTGTTCAAGATATTGTCAATCCGTTCCTTTTCCCCTTCCAACGGCTTCTCGTCGTCGGCTGCAAAGTCGCTAAACTTAAGCACAGTATTTCCCCCTTATTTCTTTAATTCTCATTGACTGCTTTAAATTATACGCATTAGCGTGTTTTAACCAACCGGAAATGCTATCAATAGTAGAACGCATTTGATCGGCAGTAATAAGCCCATTTTCATACATCGAAGGTAATTCAAGCATTTTTCTTTTCTGCTTGTTCGCAGTGCTTTTCCTTACCAAAATGTAATTATCAAAATGCCTGTAGCCTACAAAATCAATACCCTGCTTTACGCTGAAAACATCAGATTTTGAGTAGGTTAATTCAAGATTCTTTCCGATAAAATCTTCGATTTTCCTTCTACAGTCATGCAGGAACGCTTTATCATCGCTGAACAAAAGGAAATCGTCGCAATATCTTATGTAATCTCTTATTTTCAATTCATGCTTGCAGAAATGATCCAACGGAGTTAAATAAAAGTTTCCGCTCCATTGGCTCGTATAGTTCCCGATAGGACAGTTATATCCGCCTGGAAAACTAAATATAATGTCGTCCATTAAATCAAGAAAATCTTTATCTTTAAATTTATTGTGATACATTTCTGATAAGATGTTCTGATTGATAGAAGGGTAAAAGTGATGAATGTCGCATTTCAAACAATACTTGTTTCGTCTTACTGCTTCCATAGTCCGCAGGCTTGCCGAAGTCTGCCCCCTGCCTTCAATGCAGGCGTAACTGTCAGAAATAAAAAGTCTTTCCATAATCGGAACAAGAACGTTCATAATTGCGTGCTGAACGATTCTATCCGGCGCATAAGGCAAAATATAAATAATGCGCTCTTTCGGCTCATATATTTTCTTGCTTCTGTATGGTGAGGTGTGAAATTTCTTGCTTATAACCAATTCCCTTACTTCGTCCAGGTTCTTGTCGCGATCCTTCTCAAACTCCATGACATCATGTCTTTTCGTTTTATGTCGCCGCGCTTCCAATTCTGCAAGATCAAAGTTTTCTTTAGGAATTATATTCTGCCACAAATTACCGATTCTCTGCATAATACCTCAAAAAAATATAGGATTCCCATTCTTCGCGTTCCCACTACCAAATGGGAATCCTCTCCTCTTCGTGTTTTGGCATTCCGCCAAGGTTAAGAGTTCAGCCGGAGTTCTCGCTATTTCAGCACGAGGAGTTGTGCCATTCCTTTGAATCTCCGTATCGCACCGCGCCCCCCAATATTCGTATTCGCATTCGAGCGCACATTATTCGCATTGCGACTGCGCGACCCGCAATTCGCCGCATTATTCCAATTACCGCCGAACAAGAGGGCAATTACAACTCTCAACCTAGTATCAAAAGTTTTTGCGCCGCAGTAACGCGCCGCAAAAACAAAAATACTCTTATGCTATGCACAGGGCAGTCTTCCAAAAAGCCCCGCCCTGCGCCCAACGTTCAACGCCCTGCAATTTACGCTCTGCGGAGAACTCGGCTCGCACCGCGCCCCCCAAGATTCGTATTCGCATTCGAGCGCACATAATACGCAAAGCGACCGCGCGACCCGCAAAACGCCGCAGCATTCCAACTACCGCCGAACAAGAGGGCATAGCAAGTTCCGTACATCTTTCCGAAATTTCCCTGTCCGTCATATACAGAATCGCCCGAACCACCTGCAGGGCCGCTATTTTCAGACCACTGCCACATTGCACCGCAGGCGTCTTCTACGCCGATAAAACTTATCATGCGTCTTCCGGCGGTATCACTATGTCCGCCTGTAGTTACAGGGTCAGCGCTTCCTGCAATGTTTGTTCCTTCGTTGCTGCCTGCCGCCATAGAAGCAAACTCGTGATCAAAGAGCAATCTCTTCTTAACCTGGCGCATATCGTCCTGGTGATTCTGCTGAGGTCTTGTGTCGGTGATAGTTCCGCCGAATACAGAAGCAGTAAGTTTTCCCTTTCCGCTCTGCAGGTAGGTGTCGTAAATCATGTCGGTATCAACGTCATATACCATTCCTGCAGGTTCTGAATAAGGTCTGAATGAAAGACAGAATACAGATTCCGGAAGAATGTCGCCTGCCTTGAATCCTGCAAGCGGGTGTTCAACCGTCAGCTCGTCGTAATATGTACCTGTAGTAACCGCAGTAATTTTCTTATTGTAGAAGTCGTAGAATCCGTCTTCATCATTTGAGTTGTACTGCTTTACAAGATAGTTGTTTCCGGTTGCTTCTGTTCCAGGAGAAGCAGCAATTTTACCCTTAAGGGAATCGCCCGCGTCTGAACACAAAGTAGCGAAGAATCCTACTTTTCTTGTGTTGTTTGCAGTGTAATCGGCGCTAATGTCGTTCGGATAAGTTGAGTTGCAGCTTACAACGAGCTTTACGCCTGCTCCGTCCGGCACAAGATAAAGATAGAAGTCGCGTCCGTTCAACTGTCCTGTTCTTGTGTTTGAAGCGTCTGCGGCGGCCTGCATACCTGCAGAAAGGTCGTAGATTGTGTCAGCGTCAACATCAAACCAACGCTTTTCCTTTGAGCCGTCCGCAACAATATCAAGGCGAAGGTGTGTGTCTGCCTTGATTTTTACGGATTTATGATTTTCGTCCGTAAAATCAAAGGTAAGGAATCTTTCTTTACCGAAGGCAAATCCTACGCCGTTAGTGCCGCTATTGCGGGCAAGTTCGCGATGAACTTCGTAATAACGCGCAATGTCGTCTTCCTCTTCCGGGGCTGCAACCTTTGCGCGTCCGTATTTGTCGCGTGTCATAAATGTAAATGGCAGAGCGAACGGAGAAAGTTTACTTTCCTTAAAGTTCAGCTCACTTGTTCCGATCAAGTCAAAATCGCCGTTGAGATAGAAAACCTTGCCTTTGTTTGCAGTTCCTGCAGTAATCAGAATCAGCTTATGCACAAAAGCGTCAGCATTTGCAGCCGCATAACCTGCGTATCTGTTCCAACTTCCCGACTGAACTTCATAGAATCCGTTTTCCTTCGGGTTTTCCTGGTCTTTAAGGAAAACCAACTGTCCTATTGTGCAGGCAATGCCGTCAATAGTCATTTCACCGCCTGCAACGATGTCTACATTTTCAGTAGAAGCGGCTACCGGAAGGTCTGCGATGAATGAGAATCTTGAAAGCAGGTCGTTAGAATACTTGTAAAGCGCGTCCGTATTGCCTGCAAGCGCAAGAATAAGGCTTGTTACGTTTTCGCTTGAAGTGAAATCTACGCCATGAATTGACATAGACTGACCCGAAGGCATATTTGAACCCTTAACCTGTTCAACGCCTGTACCAAAATCAATGTTTGCAGCTTTAATGACTGCGTTTTTGTGGCTTCCGTCCTCATTGTGAGAAACAAGGAACTCATAGAAAATGTCGGCAAGGTAGCCCGGATTGAAAGTAGCCTTCTTGTTTGTAGTCCAATCAGAGTTATTCTGTCCGTATTTTCTTGCGTCGATATTCTTGATCATATCGGCGGTAATGTTGTTTGTTCCTGCAGGAATGGCAACTTCCGCAAGTTTAACATATCCCGCGTCAACTGCAGGCGCGCTATCAGAGCCGTTTGAACCCTTCTTTACGACAACAGTAAGTTTGATTCTTTTCTTTGTGTTTACAGTCTGTGTAGTTTTCGTACCTGTAGAAGGGTCATTAAACTTGCGCGACTGTGAATCGTAGCCTTCTTCTTCGCCGCAAACTTCAATGATGTCAATGCGGTCAAGAGAACTGTCAGCTTCCTCAAAAGAAACAGGCTCGGTGATGTCAGTTTCCACGACACACGCGCCCGAACTGTTTTTGTAGGCGTAAATAGGGTCAATACTTACATTAAGCCCACCCGAACCATAAGGCTTTACCTTACCGCCGACAACATAGTCGCCTGCGGAGTTTGATAAAACCGCTCTCAAAGCGGTTGCAACGTTATTGATTGCCGAATCGTAACCGAATGTTACATCGGTTGCTTTCATAATCTCGTTCTCTGCTGCAACTGCCGTCTGTAATTTTGCCATAAGCAACTCCTATTGATTAGTTTTAATCGTCCTGTTCCCTAGTTAATATTTCAATCGTGCCAGGAATCCCGCCCGCTTGAACTATATCCAACAACTGCTGATATATTTCTTCTGCTTCTTTTCCGGTTGCGCCGAAAATGTAAGCAGAATCAAAATATGAAACCTTCGTGTAATCGACGGTCTTGTAATCGTCGCTATTTACCGGAGAATTAGGCGCAAGCGCCTTTTCTTCGTCCAAATAGGTCATATTGTCGTAACCGTCCAATGGCTCTATATCTTCGTTTCCTTCCGTTACAACAGGAGAAACGTCGCCGTTCAATGACGCGCTTTCCTCGTCGTCAAGGAAACTCAAAGAATCGTCCGCAACCGCTTTTGCGTCCTCTTCTCCTGGAGAGTGATAGCCCATGGTGTCATAGTCCGGCGCAATAATATCGTCGTTTGTTCCAGGCGCAAGGCTCGCCGTTTCATCAGAATAAACGCCTTCAAAAACCGCAATAAGGCTGAAAGTAGACGCGCCTGTCTTCAAGTTAAGCCTTACAAAATCCAAAAAGGCGTAATATCCAGGCTCATATACAAACTCAACGGAAACGCTTGTTACGTTGTCGTCCGTAATAAAGAACATGGATTTATTGTTCCAATCAGAACTTTCAAAAGACTGCAGGTATTCGTTTGCGCTCCAAACGCCAAACTCGTCGCCGTTCGGATTCCAATACCTTCCGTTATTGTCAATAATGCGGACGCGGATATTACCCTTTAAGAAGAAATGCAGGAAGTAAGCCCTGTTTTTCTGAACATTAGCAGACTGTGCGCAAGTTCCGCAGGCATTGAAAAGAACTCCTGTAGTTTCCTCAAAGCGCGCTTCATGTTCATAGGCCGCGTCGTCAAGCGTCCATGCGTTCCGCCGCTCAAAGTTACCGTCAAGCAGCAGGTTTTCTTCGTCCGTATTGTTTACAATGTAAACATTGTCATTGTTGAAGAAAGTCTTGAACATATTGAGAATGTTCCACTTGTCGCCCCACACTTTGTCGCCGTTGCGGTAAAAAAGAAGCTCGTTTCTTTTCAAGAAAGTAGCTTCGCTTTCATTCTGCAGGCGTTTAAGAACAGAAATAACCGACAAGGTTTTATCAAGCTGCTCGCCTGTCATATCGTAAATGCTTTTCTTTTCCGTCCACGCCTTCCTTGTTTCTTCAAGTTCCGTAAAAACCTTCTCAATCGTGCCGTCTTCGGTTGCCTTATCCGCCAACAAAGCCCGGAAGATAGTTCCGTTTTTATTTATGAGAGTAGGAAAAACGCTTCTGATAAAATCGCCTATTGAATTAACTGCCATTACTCAACCTCAACCAATGTAACGTCGATGTTTCCGATTCTTGCAATCTGATTTATTGCAGGATCAACGTTCAAAGCCGGAGATGTGATAGTCACATCTTTTACATAGTTCAAAGCCATTACCTTTGTAATGATTTCCGACAAAATGACACTCTCGCCGATTTTCAAGCCGTTTACATACGCAGTAATGACATCTTTAATTCCGTTTTCAGCTTCCTCTGTGTCCGTAGAATAAATGTTCGCAGTAATTGCAATGTTTACAGGAATAGCAGTAGGCGTAAGAACGCGGATATTTACACCAGGCGCAAGATGTCCGGGATTCTCCTGCGTATCGTCGCCCTCAATGGCAAGTTTCACCGCGTCCAAAGTTTCCTGCGTAGCTCCGCCCGAACCGTCGTCAACATAAATACTCATATTAAAAATGTCCTTTAACGGCGGTTTATGATTCTGTGTAGAAACGCTTCTTACCGCGTTGACGCTCAAAGCCGCGCTGATAATTGCGTAAGAGTTCGTCCCCGAAAGACCGTTAAGATAGTATTTGAAACGCTCCTGGAACTGTGCGTCCGTTTCCTCGTCCGTTCCGCCTGTAAGCGCGTTCTTATTGGTAACGCTTACAACGTCCGCAGGAACAACACTGTCAATCGCAGAAATTACACCCGCCGCAACATTGCCGCTCTTTCCCGATTCATTCGCGATAACCTCAATAGCGTCAGATTCAATAGCGTCCGCCGCAATAGTTCCCGCTTCTGTAGTCGTAAAAGTAAGACCGCCGCCGCTTACAACCGTTCCTTTTGGAATGACAGTAGAAGCAGAAAGCGCGCTTGAACGGCTGAAAACTACAGTTCCGCTTGCATAGAATCCTGTCTTCTTCTCGAACTTGAAAGGCGAATAAGGCAGAATCGCCAAAAGCTCATTAAAACCCTGCCTAATTGCGACGTAAGCCCTTTCCGCAATTCTCGAAACAGTATCAAGGATAGTGTGAATAACGCTGCCTTCGTTGAAGTCAGTAATCTTGTCCTGTTTTGCGATCATATTGGCAGTCGCGCCTGCCATAATTTCATCGTACCTTCTGATTTTTGCCATTTTCTATATTTCCCCCTTAAACATTCCTGTATCACCGTTTATGTCAGTATAAGCAAGTTCCAACATCAGCTTGTCGCCGTCGCCCTTAAAAGTAAGCTCATTCAGCTCCAAAACACGCGGGTCAGCAAGAACAGTCTGTTCAACAGAACCGCTCAAATAACTTTCAATCGCAACCGGATCACCGATAGTAGAACGTATTCCGTAAGCAGAAAGCCTAATTCTTCTTCCTGCAGCAGTAGTAAGTCTTAACGCAACGGCCTGTGTCAGATTGTCGCGATCACCGACCGTCTTCAAATCTCCGCCGCTTACATCAAGGTCGCCGTCGTCGCCTATCTTCATGTCAATACCGTAGTTCTCCTGCTTTTCGGGCGCGGCATAAATACGGTTGTTTACATTCGATTCATTCTCACTTAAAACCGGAATCTTGATTTTAGTTCCCGCTTCAAGCTCGCTCTCGTTCGTAACCTCATTAAAATAGGCAATGACAGTTCCATATTCAGCGTCGCCCAATAAATCGGTGGCCAAGCGGTCAAACGTATCGCCGCTTTTCCAGGTATGAAACTTAAAATCATAGACCGTTACAGTAGCGTCGTTTCCGTCAGAATCCACATACACAACCGCCGTTGCGTTCGTCTGCTTTTCCTTTGACAGGGCGACGATATTGCAGGCTGAATCTTCCATTTGTGAAAGATAGTCAATGATAAGGTCTTCTTTGTCTTCGTCAGTCATTACTCACTACCCCCAAACCACAACGCATAAAGCGTAATATCTTCTTTTACCGGAGTTGAAAAATCATATTCCTCGTAAACAGTCGCCATAATCGGGTTCTGATTCTCGTCAACTTCTCCTGTATCAACCTCTTTTCTTACTCTCCACATTTCAAATGTGTAACCGTCCTTCGTAGGAATGGCAGGGAAAATAGCGCGTGAACCGTAATTCACTTCCTGCGTATCAACCGCGCTTCCGCCGTCAGAATCAAAAGTTACCTCGCATTTAGATTCAGTCCATTTAGCGTAAAGCGTAATGTTTGCGTTAACCGGAGTAGTAGCAAATCTGAACTCATTCGTTCCTGCCTGGTCTGTAGCCCAATAATTAAAGTCGTAGCCCTCTTTGACAGGCGCTTCCGGCTCTGTTGCATATCCGCCGATAGCAACCCTTTCAGAAGCGACGCTAGAACCGCCCAAAGAATTGAACGTAACAGTATTTGAAATCTGAACCCAACAAGCGTAAAGAGTGATGTCAGAATTAACCGCCGTAGAAAAGTCATAGACATTCTGCAGGGCAGAATCAGAACACCAATAAGCGAAAGTGTAATTTTCCTTGACAGGCGTTTTCGGATAAACCGCAAGGCCGCCAACGCTCACAATCTGTGTATCAACCGCGCTACCGCCAAGAGATTCAAAGACAACCGAATAAACCTTGTTCCAACCTGCATAAAGAGTAATGTTTTCAGTAACAGGTGTTGCAAAGTCATAAAGATTCGTACATGAATAATCAGTGTACCAGGCGTCAAAAGAATATCCGTTTCTTGTCGGCGGCGTAGGAACATTCGCCGGGCTTCCTACCGCTACTTTCTGCGGCGTAACCTGCGAACCGTTGCGACTGTTGAATGTAACCGTAGCCGTTGCAAGAACCCATTTAGCATAGAGCGTAAAAGAATGAGTAACTTCCTGCGAAAAGTCATACTGCGCCGTCAATTCCGCGTCGCTGAACCAACCCGCAAAAATAAAATCTTCTCTTGTAGGCGGCGGCGCAGGTTCAGTAACCTTTGAAGAATAAGAAACGCTCTGCGACTTTACAGAGCTTCCGCCGTTTGAATTAAACGCTACAGTGAAATTGTCCGTTTTCTGAATCTTTCCGCTCTGCGCGTCCGTTTCATTCGAGCTGCTCAAAGCCTTAAATCCCGAAACCGCCGCAAGAACATTTTTAGCGGAATTATAGAAAGTGTTGCTATCACCGCCCAAAATACGGTTTACAAGATCACCCTCGCTGCCGACATTCACCGCAACCAAACCCGCGCTTATATCGCGGTTTTTAACAGTTTCATACGCGCGCTTAACGTCGTTACAATGCGCCGCAACTTGACTAGCCGCCGCAGTTACGCCTTCCGTAAGGTCAAGCACAGTCTGAACATAGTCCATAGCGTTCTGCAGCGTATCAACCGCGTCGCCAAGACTATTGAGAAAGCCCAATTTATCGGGGCGCGGTTCGTCAATGCCTATTAACTCAAGATTGTAGTTGTAAGTCTTAGGCTTAGACTTGTCGCGCTTAATCTTAAAATCCTTGATGAAAACGCGCCAATAGTTACGGCTCGCCGTTCCGGTCGCAATCTGCAGAACGCTCATTTTAGAAAGGTCGTAAAGATAAACCTTCTTTTTGCTTCCGACAGTTCCGGATTTTTTACGGAAAAAGCCTTCCGCGTAAATATTGTCAGCCCAATTCTTGATGATTTTCTGCAGCTCAAATATTTCCTTAGTTCCGGTCAGATATTGCGGCGCTTTCTTATTGCCCTTGTAAATGAGTTTCTTATCCTCATTTACAGTAGTTCCGCTTATAGTGATACGGTACGAATCATTACCGAAATCGTCAAAAACAGAACCGCCGAAGGTCTTAGTTTCCGTAATGCGCTGAGAAAACTGAAATTCTTCACTTTCCGGCGGCACAGAAAACGTAAAGCAGTCCTTTACGTCGTTGCCGTCCATAAACTCCAACATATAGGCTTTACGCCATTGAAGCAAACTTATAGAACCCATAATCTACCCCTTACGACATCGCCCCTGTTCCTATACTTCCCGACAGATTGGCCTGTCCCTGTGTCGTTACGACTCCGGCTTTCAGATAAGTCGTAATATATAAAGCCATTTGTTCAGCTAAATACTCGTCGCCGTTCTTTGTCATGCCTGCCATAGCCTTAAAAGTGGCTAAAAAGCCCGCCTGCATAGTTGAAAAAACGCCCTTAAAAGTTCCCTTTGCTGCTCCTGCAGAAGTAAAAGGCGTTCCCGACGGCGGCGTTATAGTTCCCTTTACGCTTGTAGAAACCTCACCCGCGCTAAGCATAGAATCAATTCCCATAGCCAACTGCGTAGCCAGGTATTCATCACCGCCCGCCGACATAGTAGACATAACCTTGCAGGCAGCATAAACAATGTTCTCGCAGATAGAAGACTGAACGCTTATAGAACCGTTTCCCGACCCCGCAAAAACGCCGCCCGGAACAGTACCCGCGTCAGCAGTCGAAATGCTTCCGCTTTCAGCGTGGCCGTCAACTTTCGCGCTCACTTCCTTTGCAAAATACCTGTCGTCGCCGTCAGTCATATTGTGGAAAACAGAGAGAAGTTTGTTTTTAAGTTCGTTTTGATCCAAACTCATTTAAATACCTGCCCCCACTTCGCTTTTAATGCCTGTATCTGCGCTATAAAATCGGGGCTTGCGCTATGACTTGCAGGGCTTCCGACAGTTTTAAGACCTGCCAAATCGTCCAACAAGTCATTTATCATCGCGCCCAACGTTGCGACACTGTTACCAAGTTCAAGAGTGCCTGTCTTAGAACTCTTCAAGGAAATATCGCCTTCCGTTTCGTATGTATGCCCCTCTTTGTCTTTAAGAGTGATTTTCTTGTCAGTTTCAATGTTTACGCCATTATCCTTGTCAATCTTAATTACAGTCCCATGAACAGTGATAGTCGCCTTTTCGTCGCCCTCGCTCTCCTGGTCAATTTCGATTTTGATAGTAGGATCATCATCAGTCTTGTTTTCAATCGTCTTCGTTCCTGTGCGGTAGTCGCTCTTGTAATGCCAATGAGAATTGTCAACGCGCTCGTGAACGTTCGCCGCGTCCTCGCCTTCCTGCTTAAAATCAGCGTGGAGCGCTTCCTGCCTAATAAATCCGGAACATAAAACAAACGCGCTCGAATACTCGCCGTTCGGCATGACGCAGTAAACATAAGTATCAACAGGCGGCAAATGACGCTCTCCTGTAAGGTGTTTTCCGTCCTCAACCGTTACCCATTCCATAGAAGCCACGCGCACACCGCTGAACTCAATGCCGAGGTTGTTTCTTACATGAACAGAACAATCTTCCGGGTGAACCTCTGTAACGACACCCCAAAAACCTGTAAGCCTGTCATAAGGCGTAGAGTTGCTATAAGGATTCTTTGCAGGCGCTTTCTGTTTCTTCTGCAGTTCGATGTTCAAACCCATAGATTATTGCTCCTTCACGCTTATACCGCGCTGCATAAGTTCCACAAGCGACGTAAGGTTAGGAATCTCGCCGTTAAACTTGCCGTTCGTATATTTACCACCACGCCCGACACTTAAATTGATTTCTCCGCCGCTTCCGTAGTTCCAGGAATGAGTTATACCCTCAACGTAAAACTCGCCGTTAAGGAACTTCACGACATCGCCAGGCATAAAAGGCTTGTTCTTGTCGTTAGACGAAAGAACATCAGTCATAGAAAGAGTGATAGAACCCGAAAGCATTTCGGGAAGATTCTCATACCATTCTTTCAGCTTGCCGCTTATCTCTTCCATTTTGGATTGCGAATCGTCGTCTTTTTCTCCGTCCTTCAAACCGTAGCCGATAAAATGCGCGATCATCGGCCTGTAGCCGTAAGTCTTGTATTTGTCAGAATCAACAAGAATGTTGTCCTTCTTGTTTTCCATAGTCGAAAGAAGAAGCCCCTTCCGTTCATCAATAGGAGAATTATTCAAGTAAGCGTAAAAGACCGTATAAACCTCGTTATCAGAAAGAGCAAGGCTTAAACCTTTGACAATCTTTGAATCAATCTTATGTACGGTAGGTTTCGGGGCTGCTCCGCCGTTCCATTTGTCAGAATCAAACGGAACTTGCCGGATCATAATTTTCATACCCTTGTCGTCGCAGTATGCGAACTTCTCATAGACAGGAGAAGGAATAACGCCGTCAACGACGCTGAAAAAATCCTGCGTCTGCTGACCGTTGAAAACACACCCCAAAGGATAAAAGAAAGTCGAATCGTCAAACTTGAAAAAACTGTCAATTCCGCCGAGTTCAGAAACAATGTATTCCGCAACCTTCGGCGTTCCGTTTTGAGAAGATATTTTTACAAAGTAATTCCAAATCGTTTTAATTACGTCGCTTACAGAAAGATTCTTCTTTGAAAGCATTTGCAGGGTAAGGTCTTTAGAAAGACTTACGTCGCTTGCAATCTGATTCGTAATCGCCATAGCAGCAGTATCAAGATTGACAAGAAACTGACTTACAAGCCCTGTAATCGCAGTTCCGCTTATAGAAATACGGCGCAAACCGCCTGTATCGTTCGCCTGCGCGACATAATTCTTGCGCTTCACAATTCCGGTAAAAACAGGCTTTCCGTTTTCCACAATCTCAACAATATCCAAAACCTTAATCAAGTCATAAAGCGATACAGTTTCCTTACCCTTCTTTATTTCGGGAAAGAACGTAAGCGAAAAACTACCCGAAATATCGTTGATAGAAAGCGTAAAAGTCATAGACTGCAGAACCGAAATAGTTTCCGAAGGCATAAGGATAGTAGTTAAAAGCGACTTCTGAACGTAAGTCTTATTAACCATTTCGTTTACAATGCTCTGAATTGTCGTAGGATCGTAACCTTCCGCCGCAAGTTTCTGTTTACGCGCTTCGCCGACACCGTAAGCGCCTGCAATAACCTTTTTTGCAACCTGTTCGTTTGGATTTTCAATAGGAACGTCTGTTTTTCTTAGGATTGTAATGCTAGGGTGAAGTTTTGAATTATAAACAATCTGCTTTCCGTTCATTTCTTTTCTTACCCCTTGAAACAAAAAAAGGCAGCCGGACACACATATTCTTGTGCAATCCGGCTGCCTTTTCAGTGCAAACCTTTTTACTGCTCGCTTTCACGAACTTTTATCGAGTAAACTTCTTATTTCTTATAATACACCTAAAGCCCCTTACAGTCAATTATTCCGGCCTGTTCAAGCAGAATGTGCTTATCCTCTCCGGTTCAGAAACGCGCTTTTTCCTTTACTTCCATTCACCCCTCCAGGCGTACTTCACCGAAAACACTGACATATTCAATCTTCGGCGTTTTTAGCCACGAAACATGGTCGAACATCTCCATAAAATCCTCTGTAAGTATAGGTTTCAGCTTGTTTTTTATCAATTTATCTACAACATATCGGGAAACCTTGTCTTTCTTTCCTATTCGTGTTACAGGATTCCAATGAAAAAAGTTTTCTGCATACGGATCATATTCAACGTATATTTCATTCAAAAGGTAATAACGCATTCAAGCCCCCTTTGCGCCAATTATACACCAATTCCGGCAATTTAGCAAAAGATTAAACTATTTAGTTGACTTATTCAACTGATAAGTGTAATATCGAATTGAAAAGGAGAAAATTAACTATGAAAAAGAGATTTATTATTATTTTCTGTCTTCTGTTTTCATTGGTTGCATTAAACGCAAAGGAAAAAAGTGATAAAGTTCTCGACTTTATCAGCAATCTTTATAGCGGGAAAATCTCCTATAGTTCCGACAATTTTGTGAAACAGGGTTTTATCGCTACTTCTACACATGGAACAGGTTATGAAACTTTGTGGAATAATCAGATTGTAGAAATATTCGTTATGCCGGAAGAAAAAAACGCACAGTTTTTCTTTTCTCAAAGCAGTTTTAACTCTATTGATGTTTCTCAACCGTACAATACAAAAAAAGAAGCCGAACCGGATAGACAAAAATACCTGTCCGATTGGCAATCTTTTATTGAATACTTCCTGGATCATTACAAACTGATTTCAAGTTATGACAATATCTATCATTTCAAAAACTTCAAGATTGTTAATAACCCCGACGATTACAGTTTCTTTATAATGAATTATGCACTTGACGAATAAGTTTATTGCGATGTAAAGACTACATTGCTGAACAACCTTTTGAACATCTCTTCAAGCGCTGCAATATAAGAATCTCTATCACCACTATTATAAACGGCTTGCATTTCTTTCTTATCATGCGCAGTAAGTGCCGCTCGTATTTCGTCAAAACTTATTTTTCCGTCGTCCCTTGCCGCCCACAATCCTAATTGCTCTTTAAATATCTCGTCGAACTCGTCATTTCCACCTGTTTTAACAACGTTTCTACCGGAAACTTTTGTTCCTTGCTTGTTGATTAAGTTTGCATAAGTAGTTCCGCCGTACCCTGCAGGAAGTCCACCTCTTGAAGCAAGCTGACGCAAGCCACTACTTGCCATTGCACTTTCAACGGCTTGCATTTCGTTTCCTGCGGCAGCAGTAACCGACGCGCCGTAGTGTTTCGGTTTATCTATGCTCTCTGCTTTTGCCCTTTGGTCTTTTTCAAGATCAAGAAGTTTTTCGTAATTATCCCAAAACTTAGACTGTCCGATTTTTTGAACATGGCTATCAATGTTGTTGATTACTTCCTGTTTTTTTGTTTCTTCTGATTGATATGCTTTGTCTGCCTGCATACCTGCAATCTTATCGGCAATCGCTTTATCGTCCATATTCGGGTTTTCTTGATACATCTTGTCAAGCTCAATAGCGCCCTTATAGTTCAGCCCTGTCATGCTCTTCCAACGCTCAACCCTTGCCACAAGGTTATTGCCTTCAAGGTCATTTATAGTCTTGCCGATACCGCGGAACATGGCAGGAGTAAGACCGTTTTCAGCCATAAGCATAGCGTCAAGGTAAGTTCCTGTCTTTCCGAATCCCATTAACTTTGTAAAATCTTCATTTCCCATTGCTCCGGCAATCCTGCGCGCGGTATCAATAGTCATTACTTGATTGATGTCGCCAAGGTTTGTAGCGCCTGCAATGGAATTACTGATAGTGTTTATTTTCTGCGCCGCGTATTTTCCTTCCCAAAGCGGGTTATTGTTTGAAAGCGCGGAGAACATGGCAAAGTTCTTTGCCGCGTCTTCGGTAGACTTCGCATATCCTTTTGAGATTCCGTCTTCAATGACTGTCTGTAAGCCCTGCAAAAACTCCGTTGTCTGCGCTTTGTTAAGACCGCTCGCGTTTCTTGCCTGCGCTAAAAACGTCGTGTCCGTAGCCCTTCCCAATCGGCTAGAAAGTCCTAGAACGTCCTGCACAGTTCCCATATCCGCGCCTGTAGCGTTCGCCCACATTGCCGCCATTCTTGTACGGTTCAATGCTTCGTCCTGGCTTAAACCGAATGAAGTCTGCTGCAGTGCCGCGTTCAAGAAATCGTATGTTGACATTCCTGTATCTTTGGCAAGTCCTGCGGCTCTCTCCCTCAAAGCGTCAGCCTGCGCGGTATGGCTTTCTACCGTTCCGCCGTTCGCATACCTTTTGTTAAATGCGTGAATGTAAGAAAGTGAGTTTTCATAGGCTTTTGCTTCCGCATTGTCCGCAGCTTCATCGCCTGCAATGAGTTTAAGGATTCCGCCCGCACCTGTAGCAAGAGCGCCTATACCGCCTACTACAAGCCCAGGAATGACGCCTACACCTGTAGCGGCCATCATCGCGCCCGCGCTCATAAGAGTGCCGCCCACACCCATAGCCGCGCCGCCTATTTGGTCTTTAGCGTTTACACCTGCGCCCAAATAATCGCCGTTTGCAATGGAAGTTCTGTAGCCGTTATAGATGTTTGCGCCCTGTATAGCGTAGTTCCACGCCTGCGAATACATCTGCGCTTTTCTGTCTTTTACAAGAGCTTCAATACCTTTGTCTTTGTCGGAAGTTTCAAGCCTTCTAAGCTCGTTCTGCGCCCTCTGCTTCGCTTCTTCCATTTGATTAAGACTTGAAGTCCAATTAAATGTATTTCTTGAATCGCCTTTTTCGTTTGATCTTGCGATTTCGTCGTTTGCCTTTTCAATGTTTCTGTTAAGGTTTTCAATAGTCTGCTTTAATCTCGCTATTTCCTGCGCGGTTTCAGTGCTTCCCGAATACTGCCCCAAGCCCCTGTTACTGCCCGGATTTCCCTGTATCTGTCCGTAGCCGTTGAATCCAGGCATATTTCTTTGAGCTTCGCGGTCAGCCTGCTGCTGCGCTCTGATGTTTGCAAGTGCTTCATTGTTTATACTGTTGGTAACTCCGTCTAGCGCCCTGCTCGCTTCGTTTGCGCCCCTTACAAGGCCGCTAGGGTCAAGGTTCATTCTGATTGAAGTTTCTGCCATAACATCTCCTTAAAAAAAATGACTGTTCCTTTTGCTTTTACACATCGGGAACAGTCTTTATATTACATTCTGCCCGACTACATAATGTCCTTGTCCGTATAGCCAAGTTCTTTCAATGCGTCGTCAGCGACTTCTTTTTCTTTCTTTTCTTCGCTCTTGATATATCCGGTCAGAACGCTCTCTTCCGTATATGTATTTGCAAACATAAAGAAGAAGTCAAGATAATCGTCGTCAATCTCGTTTAACGGAAGCGGCAACGTCCGAAAATAAACCGTCGTCCACAGAATCCGGAACGTTCTCTGCGACAACAGTTCCGTTATCGGTCTTCTCTTCATTGCGTCCAAACTTGCCCTGCACTTTAAGGCGAAAAGACCATGCCTTAATGTAAACTTCATTGATAAAGTCTACGTCCGGCATATCCCCCCAGGTGAACCCTTCCTTGCTTTTTAATTTGTTAAACCAATCGTCGCCGCTTTCTACAACAACGTCCAAATATGCGACTTTCTGCAGGTCAAAGTTTGCGTTATCGTCAAAGTTCGACGCAGGAACGCCGCCGCGCATAAGTGCCACGCGCCTGTCAATGGCAATCAAATCTTTCTGTTTCGGGAACTTTACGACAAAGTTTCCGCGGCTCGTTTCGATTGTTTCTTTTACTGTTTTACCCCTAAGAAGGGTATAGAAGAGGTCTTCCTGCTTTTCTTCGCTAAGAATTTCCTCTGTCTTTTTTTCGTCGGTAATTTCCATTTTCTCCACCTTAAATAATGAATTATAAAAATAAAACAAGTCCGGGCGTTAAAGTCTTGCCCTTAACGCCCGAACAGAACTTTATACGTTGTCAAAAAGTTCGCTGCTCGGATAGTCCGAACCGTTAAAGAATCCGATAGATTCAAAAGAACAGTTTGCAATCATATAGCCCTTGCCGCTTGAACGCTCTGAATAAGTGTTCACGATAGCCCAGGTTGTAGAAGCAATGACTGCCTTCGCCTTCTTGTCGTAAAGTTCGAGGTACGGAATTTTAGCCGTTTTCTCTTCCTCAACAACAGTGTCGATGTTCGGATTGAGTTCCTTAATGCAGTAAGCGTTGTTGAGCTTGAATCCCTTCGCAGGTACAAAGCCGCTGAACGTAGTGTTCACGCTTACGCCTGTAATGTCGATAGACACCGGAAGGAACTCGCCCAATACTTCGGCTTTCTGCGTCTGAAACTGAGCGCGCATTTCAAAATCCTGTACAAGCCCGATTACCTTCACGCTAGAAGGGTTAGCACCGGCTCGAACGATACAGTTTTTTCCCTGCACAAGGGAATCGCCCTGCAAATTATACTTGTCTGCCATGTCTTACCCCCTTTTATGAAGAAAGTTCATTTGTTGAACTGTAAACCAAGTTTGTAGCAGTAATGAATGTGAAGTTGTTTGGAGCGCGGATATATCTGTCATAAGTCAGATAGCACTTGTCGCCGTCAAACACAACCTTTACATTTTTAACAAGCTCTCCGCCGCCGCTCTTTGTCAGCAAGTCCTGGTTGTACCATTCCTTTGCCTTTTCGGTCAAAGTCTGAATTACAGAACTTTCAGAAGGCTCTTCGTTTGTTCCAATGCGCTTGTTGTAAGCCTTGCGCAGGTCGCGATCCATATACATTACGCTTCTGATCATAGAACGTTCGTTCAGAATCAGAGAATCGCCCTGGTAAGTAGTCATACAACGGATACAAACAAGCTCGCCGTCGTCGTTTTCGCCGAACGGAACAATGCCGCCCGCAATCATCTTGTTCAGCTCGCCTTCCTTGTATTTAGCGTCGAATGAGTTGATTTTAATAGTCTTGTTGGTAAGCGGATTGCTTACGCCGATAGCGCTTTCAATTCCTGCGCATTTGCAGGCAAGAAGCGACGGAGTGATGTCTTCGGCCTTGCCTGTAAGCGGATTGTTTGCGTTTGCTCCTGTGATAACCAAAGAAACAAACTCCGAATTGAAGCCGCGCGCCATTGTAAGGGCGTTGTCAATGGAAACGCCTTTAGCAGTTCCAAGCCAACAGGTACGCTCTTTCTTCTTGCTTACAGTACACATACTTGCGCAGTGGTCTGCGATAAGACTGTGAACGTCAGCGTCAGTAGAAGGTGTTGCAATAATCTGAATGTCATACTTTTCAAGCTCGTCGATAGCGTCAGCCCAATCAGCGATTGTAGAAGTTCCTGCGGTTCCGCCCGAAAAATAAACATATCCGGTGTTGTTATCCGGAATAAGTCTTGAAGTTCCTGTAAGAGTAACCTCGCCGATGTAAGAAACGCTCTTCAAAGCGTCAATCAAAGCCTGCAGATCACTGTAGAAAGTTGCTGCAGTAGTCATAACGGAAACGCCCGAAACATGGTCAAGTTCGCTTGCCTTTGTGTCCGGTGTAGTGTCAATCAGAACCGCGCTATAAACGCCTGTATCATTGATTCTTGCTACAACCTCTTCAAGGGTTTCGCACTCTTCCCAATTAACGGTAAGGCAGTCAGCAGCGACATCGCTTGTAAGGACAAGGCCTGTATTGTTGATAGTACAGGTTGCGCTCTCGCCTTCTCCTGTGTAGAGAATAGAAAAAGATTTCTTTGTGATGTTGTCAATCTCTTTTTCGTCGCCTTTGTTGTTTACAAGAAGTTTCTTTCCTGTAGTTCCGTCTTTCAGCCACATCTTAAGCTGATTTGTGTGTACGCCGTAGTCAGCGCTTTTAACATTCAAAACGTCAGTTACGCCGTTTTTGAGAGTAATAGCCGACTGTGTACCTGCATTTATGCGCATACAGAAAACCTGCTGCGGAATGAAGGTATTTGAACCGTTGAAGGCGTGAACCACGCCGTCAAGCAGTGAGCCGCCAACCAATAATTCCTTCGCTTCTGCCTTGTCCGCAACAGAATGAAGTGTTAAAGGTTTGCCGCCGATTGACGTGCCGATGATACAGAGATTTCCGCTAGAAACGCCTGTTCCTGCGCCTACAGTATTACGGCGGGAATAGTTACCCGGTATGTAATGCTGCGACGACTGCCCGGCACTGTTGAATTTAGCTGCTGAAACACCCATATTTCAACCTCCTATTTAACTTTACGATTGAGAATGTTTTCAACAGTCTGTTCCCAATCTGTCTGTGTCATTACCTGCGACGCATATCTGCGTCTAAGTATCGCGCTGATTCCGCTTTTCTGCGGCTCTAACTGCAAGAACCGTTCCAAGCCGATTTTCTTTTCACCGCCCTTTGCTGCGGTGGTAGCAGAATTGTCTTTAGACATAATGATTCAATGCCTCCGTTATTATTTCTTGACTTACTTCTGTAAGTTCAGTATTAAGCACTATCTGTTCAACGCAGTAATCCACGTCAAACGCGATATGCGCCCCGCTTAAAGCCACATCAAAGTCAAAGTTGTAATTGTTGCTTCTATGCCCTACAATCGTGTCGTCAAAAAGCGCGATGTCAAAAAAACTGTATTTTGATTCAAGGATTTTAGAGAGGTTTCCGGTTACATATTCCCGCAACTGTTCGTAAATCTCATTTTTCAACTGAACGTTTTCCGCCCAAATCTCAATGCCGATACTGTCTTTTCTGCGGATTCTCATTGAATAGCCGTAGCAGTAGTCCTGTTTATTGATTGTCGCTTTTATAGCGTCAAGCGTGTTGTCGTCAACTACGGTACAAAGCCCCGGAATCTCTCGCGTTTTCTTAACGCCCTTTTTGTTTATGTATGTTTCAGTCGTTTTTGTAATCTCTTCAAGATCACTTTCAGTAATGCCGAGCGCGCAGACTTCCTGCTGAGCAAGTTCCGTAAACTCGGTAGGCTTCCTGTCTTCCTGCGTAGTTACTACAACGCATGGAAAAGAATCGGCGGCGTTCAAGCCTTCGTGTAAATACAGTTCTGCAAAAGGGTGTTCGTTTGTAACGGAGATATGAAAGTTTTTATATTTATTGTCTAAATGAAGGGCGTCGAAGTAATCTCTGATAAGCGCAGTAATTGCCTGCTCCAGGATAATTCCGCGATTAAGATAACATAACATCTCTTTGCACTCCAAACGAAATAAAAAAAAGACAGTGTAAACACTTCTTTTCGTGTTTACGCTGCCTTTTGTAAGTGCAAACGCAAATATCCTTAATCTAACCATTTCACCGCGCGGGTAAAATGCCTACTCCCTATAATAAATCCTTCCGCCCTCGTTGTCAATGTATCGCTACAAGCCCAGGTCGCTTTCAAGCCCTGCCTGCAGAATGTCCTCAACCTGCTTTCTTGTAGAACTTTCAACCGCTTCGACAACATGATTGGCAGGAACTGCCTTTCTTTTCCATGCGTCTTCCGGCGATTTTGCGGAAATAACGCGGAAGGTAAAATAAGTGCTTGTCGGATTGCTCTTCATTCTTACCATTCCGTTAGCGTTTCCAAGGTCTTCGTCATTGATTCTGTCGCCCCACTCGTATTCGTGGCGTTCAATTCCCTCTCCCTTCGCGTTCGGCTCAATATGCGTTTCCGTCTTCTGAACCGATTTCTTAAAATTTCTTGACTGCAGGATTTTATACACTTCAAGCGGAATAGTGTTCGCAATATGCGCCCTTCCGCCGCCTTCCCTGTTCGGCGTTCCCCACTGAAAAGGAATGATCAAGTAAGGAATACCCTTCTTTGAAACTCGGCTTTTACGTCCGTATGGATATGTTTCCTTCATGTCAAAAGCGGGCGTTCCGTTCTGAATCCGCTCCATATAGCGTGAATCCGTTTCAATGCTTACGTCAAAATCGTTAATGCTCCGAATCTTAATTGAACTTGCAAGGCGACTGTTCGGGTTTTTAATGTCAGAAACGCCCGGCAAACTTCCGCCCATAGCCCAATTCTGCCAAGATTTTTGAATCAGCTTGCTTGCCATATCAAAGGCGCTTTTAGTTCCGGGCGCAATTCTTCCGCCGTTGCTTCCCGAAAATGCGCTCAACTGCGCCTGCAACTGTTCGAGTAAATTGTCTTCAAGAACCACATCAACCTTAATCATCGTTCATTTCCAACCCTTCAAACAGGGATTTTTTCAGTTCTCCAACAACCGCGCCGTAAGATTTTTTAACATTTTCATTGACAGAACCGTTATTGCGCGCTACATTATTTGCAGGGGCAGTTACGTTTCGGACGTTTGCAAGCGGCTGATTATCAGCACTAAGCGGCTGCCGATTTTTTTTCACTCTATAAGCCGTCTGTAATTCCAATTCTTTCTTCCCTGCCCTGTACTCTTCACACAAAATAACACCATTAGGCTCTTGTTTCTTGAATATAATTATAGGATTTCCCATAGAGTTTTTATTAGGGCTTAATGATATATCGGTAGTTGTATCAATAACCTCTTTCATATCGTCAAGGTCATTTTCTTCAAGATTGTGTTTAGGATTAAAGGCGTGTCGAATAGAATCAGAATCCAAAATTACACGCTCTACATCAATTCCTGTGGCTGCTTTTATGCGTTTTTTTGCGTCGCTAGAAACAGAACCTAAAGAAACTCGTTCATTTTCTTTTGAAGTTTTGTGCTTTTCAATAAAATCGTGAGTTTCTTGCTTATCAAGAACTTTTAAAGCGCCCTTCTTTTTTTTCGGTGTTTCAAGTCTGTCATTCTTTGCGCCTGCAAACTCTGAAAGTTTCTGCACAATAGGAAGCGGCCTTCCCAAATTATCGCAGAAACGCTCCTTGTTTGCTAAAATAAGATTAAGAAGCTCCTGCGAATTGGTACAAGCGTCTATCTTTTTCTTTAAGGCAGCAACGGCAAGTTTCGCTCCGCGCGTTTCTTCGTCATAAACCCGCGCCCATTCTTTATTAGGCATTTTCTTGTATTTCTTGCCGTTCCAGGTACGAATCTCTCCGATTTCTCCAACCCTTCCGCCCTTCTCCATAAAGCGGAAAGGAGCAGTAAGGCTCTTGAAAATCTCGTTTACTTGAAAAGCCTTGTTAATGCTCTGAAAGTTCTCTTCCTCTTCGCGTTTCTTCTCTTCAAGAATGGCAATAAGACGCTTCTTAAACTCCAAAAGTTTAGCGTCTGCAGCGGATTTTCTGAACTCTTCCACAAAGGATTTTTTGAAATAAACCGTTTTATTGCTTATAGAATATAATTCCTTAATCATTTCCTGTTTACCCCTCTAGCTTCTCCGTAGGTGTCGTAAAGTTTAATAATAGCCTTTTTCGGCATACGCTGATTTTCGCTAGTCCTTATCTGCGGAATAGACTTAACGACCTTATACGTCGGGTAAACTCTATAGGTAAGCGAATAGCCTTCTCCGTCTTCCGGGCAATCATCGCAGAGCCATTTAAGATAGTTAGCCCCGCAAAGAATGAAGTCTTCGCCGTTTATATATTCTCTGTCCTTTCCTACGCAGCTTACAATTTCGCCCACAAAATAAGCCGGAATAACATCGTATTCAGCTTCTTTTTTCGCAATTACATTCTTCTGCGTGTAAGTTCCGCTCAAAACAGTTATAACGTCGTCCACCGCAACGTCATAAGCGTATGGGAACGTCAGAACCGCGTCGCCGTTGTTGTCCTGCATAACCTGCGCGTCGCTCTTTGAAAGATTCTGATTAAGAATCACAAAAACAAACGGCGGAATATAGTCAACCCTGTCAACGTAAAGAACTGCAGGCGGATTTATTACAACCTCTTCGCCTTCGTCGCCTTCCTGTATAATCGGCTTTACAAAAATGCAGTCCTGCCGGATTTCTCCCGCTTCATAAACATTGCCGTCGCCGTCCTTTATAGTTCCAATGCTTTCAATGTCGCCAGGTACAGTATGATAAAGCCCTTCCGTTTTCATTCGTGAGCTTCTAAGCCCTTCAACGCGGTAATATCCGCTTCCTGTACTGTTTGCGATTGTATTTTCAACAGTCTGCACGATTTTAGAAGTCATTACGGCGGTTACATAAACACCCTTAACAGGTAGGTTTGCAGTATTAAGCATTACAAAAGAACCGACCTTTGAAGCGTTTTCGTAAACCCTGCCGGAATTGTCGTAGCATTTCACAAGCGGGCAGTCAATAAACTGCGCGTCAAGTTCAATCATACCCGAAGAATCGCGGATCATTACAGTCTGCGATACAGTCGCCTTTTCCTGGTATGAATAGACAACGCCAAGGCCGCCGCATTTTTTGCAGTGAATGTCCGGCTGCATTGAGTTAGGCTTTACGCAGGCGCATTTCTGCGCAACGCGCCACCTTACCCACTGCCCATGTCGTTCTATAAGTGCTTCGTAATTTTCCTTTCCAAGTTCAAGCTGAACCGGAGAGTTCCTTCCAAGCCCCTGTCCCATAAATTACCCCTGTATTTCTCCGCCCGATTCATAAACAAGGCGTTCTGTAAGCGCTTCAAGATAACTCTCCATTGCTTTTACCTGCTTTTCCAAAAGAAAACGCCCTGTTTCGGTCATGTCAAAAGGATTGCTTTCAAGAGCCTTTTTCGCCTTCTTGATCTTGCCTTCAAGCTCTTCCTTTTCCCTTACCATTCTTTCAACATACTGTTTCATAGTTTTTATTTACTCCTTTATATTTTTATAAAGCGATTCATCGCCATAAATGCAGTGATATTTTCCAGGATTGAACAATCCCTTGAATGAGAACTTACCGAGCCGGATAACCTTTATATTCCAATATCCAGGCAACGGCGGCATATAAGTAACAATGTCGCACCAATGCGCATACTGCGTAACCTTTCCGAAGAAAAGACGAGCAATCAGTTTCGTAAATAAAAATACAAGCGGTTTAGGCGCTCCGAAAGTTATCAAATCGGGCTTTCTTCCCGACTGAAAAAAGATTTCAATTCCTGCCAAAACAGAACCCGCGCCGCCGTATGAATGGCCGCAGCATACTACCTTGTAATCGGGGAACGTATTCATAGCCATTAAAACGGCGTTCATAAACAAGCCTTTGCAGGAATTAAAGGTTGTCTGCCAACCAAGACAGGCAAAATATACATACCACTGCCGAACCTGCGGAATCATGAAGAAAAGAAAGTTTACGATCCAATCAAGAATTGAAGTTGAAAATTGAGAAAAAACATAAATAGTCTTTTCGTCGTTTACAACCTTTACGCGCCAATCGTAATCAAATGTATTTGTTTTATAATCAAGGTCTTTCTGATAGTTATAAAGTTCCCAAGGTTTCATTTTTTTACCTCATAAACAAAAAAAATAAAAAAAGACTATCACGCCGGAGAATAAGGAGAAAACAAACTCCGGCGCAATAGCCTAAAAAGAGTGCTTAGCTCTTTTTTCCGACACGCTCTGTAATGAAAGCGATAAACAGAGCAATTCCTGCAACAATCTTTGCAATCATTGCAACGCCGTCGCCGATTTCTGCAGTAGTAGCGCCGCCAATGAGAAGAGCGACTACGTCAAGCGCAAAAATCATCCAGGCAACAACTTTAGTTACCTTGCTTGAAAAAAATGCCTTGATTTTTTCCCACATATATTCCCCCTTATTATCCAAAGGATAATATCTGCATAAATTAAATTGCGCCTATTGCCATATTTGCGAACTTGTTTTTATTCTGTTTGATGTAGTCCGCAATTTCGTCTTGATATACCTTAATGCGCGCTCCGAAATAAGCCGATGTAGCCGACTGTGTGGAGCTGAACGATTCCGAAAGACCGTCCATAGAAAGCGAACTTGAAGAGAAACCCGACATCAAGCCGTCGCCGATGATGTTCAGAAGGCTTACTGCTGCCTGCTTCGCAATTATTTCGCGCAAATCCTGCGGAATGTCGTCCGAAGTTTCGTAACCTGCGTCGTAATCAATCGAATAAAACAACTGCGCCTGCAGCGTTTGATTTCCGTACATTCCTATAGCAGTCTGTATTCCGCTTGATGTTTCCGTCGGTTTCAACGGTCTTTCCATGAGTTTTAGAACGCCTTTTGTCTTGTCAACGATTGTAGTAGCGGTCAAATCCCTGCAGCCGCTGAACCTGGAAAGAAGTTCCAATTTATGAAGTTTCGCTATAGGTCTTCTTCGTGTCTTGATAAGTCCATAGCGCGATATTCGAGAGTATTTGAAGTCGTAAACGGCTTCGTCTATGTCGTAATCAGTTCCTTTAACGAGGTTTCTTTCCACCGCGTTATATCTGATTTTCTTTTTCTTGATAGTAATATCCAACTGTCGCTCCAATTCTGCGACCGCTGAATCAATGAAATACTGAATCTGTTCGTCTGTATAAGATTCTCCGTTTGTAGCCTTAAAGTCAGTTCCCCAAAGATAAGTAAATCTCAAATCATCGGGAGTAACTACAGTTCCCCAAGTTCCAGGAGCAGGAGAATAATTTCCGAAAGTATAGCCGATAGTCTTATCGCCGCCGTTTCTTACCCAATTTGAATAAACATAATCACTGTCAGCGGGATTTTCTTTTTCAAAATCTACATATCGGTATGAATAAAGAGTGTTTGAAACAAGGCCGGAAGTATCGAGAATATCTCCCGACACTCCGACCGCAGGATTGCTTTCGTCGGGAACGCAGAAGCCGCTTGCCGTCCAAGTCAAATAAGAATCCTCACCGTTCGCCTTTCTTTCAAGACGAAACAAAGGGTGAGAGAAATCGCTTATTGTTACGACTATTTTATTGTTTACGGAAATTGCGGCGATCATACGTTCCTTCTGAAATTATTTTTCTTCGGTGAAAGAGAATCCCGGCACTTTCTGAAAATGCAGGGCGTCTTCTAATGCGGCTACGGCAAAACCTTTGTCGTCAAAAGTAACAATTTTACCTGTAGAACCAATAACCGATTTACCCGCTCTTACGCGCGACCAAACGTTTACAGTTCCGTCTGAATTGACCTTGAACGGAAGCCCGCTCTTAGTTTCAGTCTTTGCTTCTGCGACTGTTTCAGCCTTTTCGGTAGCCGCCGTTGTAGCGGTTGTTCCCTTTTCCACTGTTGCAGTTTCAGTCTTTGCTTCTGCGACTGTTTCAGCCTTTTCGGTAGCC
>Ga0247609_10001283_pt1 | contig 30568 bp, 28 predicted proteins | sample 172DNAGHGlowgp2_FD_193487 | JGI IMG/M metagenome (GOLD analysis project Ga0247609, IMG submission 193487) | Sheep rumen microbial communities from Palmerston North, Manawatu-Wanganui, New Zealand - 1728 DNA GHGlow gp2 | ecosystem: Host-associated > Mammals > Digestive system > Stomach > Rumen ... | reverse complement strand
CAAGCAGACATAGTAAGATATATATTTAAAGAATATCTAAATGGTGTAGGAACTACTACTATAGCTAAAGATTTAGAAAGGAAGGGTTATAAGACATCAACTGGATTAAATAGATGGAATGCTGCTTATATAACGCGTGTATTAAGAAATCAATTTTATGCAGGAACGATAGTTTATAATAAACAATATATTCCGGATTATCTTGAACAAAAGGCAAGAAAAAATAGAGGAGAGATAGAACAGATAGTTGTTGAAGGTACCCATGAACCAATTATCTCAAAAGAAGATTTTGATAAAGTACAAGCTATATTGGATAGACACTCTAAACCGTCAACATCAGGTGATAGAACAGCAATTGGTGTACCAAAATATGTATGGAGTAAGAAAATGATATGTGAATGTGGTTCAACTTTTAATAGAAGAAAAGACCACACAACTAACAAAGGTAAAACATATGCTTATGCATGCTATAATAGAAAAACTCATCCTAAAGGTGGAAAATATGAATATGGATATAAATATTGTGAAGTCAAAGAAGTACAAGAATGGAAACTTGAGAAAATGGCTGAGTTTATATTTAGAAATCTTGTTGAAGATGACCACAATAGGATAGAGTTAGAGTTAATACTATTAAATGGTATAAAAATAGATACCCATGAAGCTGATGAATTAAATAGTGAAATAAAAAGATACAATAAATTAATAAAAGAAGAATCTACTAAATTAGATAGGTTATTGAATTTATATTTAGATAAGAAAGTTAATCCAAATGATTATGAATCTTTTCAGAAGAAACTATCTGATAAAATAGAATTATACAAATTAGAAATAGAAGATTTAGAACAAGAATTAAAAAGATTAGATCCACCTGAAGTTAAAATTGAAAAAGCTAAACAAAGTGTTAGAAGATTATTAGATTTTAATTACAATGGAATTAATGATATATTAATCGAGGAGGTAGTAGAAAAAATAACAGTACATAAAGATTGGTTCGAATGGAGATTAGTATTTTTAAATGAACCAATTAATTTAGAAGTAAAAGGAAAAAAACAAGATTATTTTATCGTAGAACACGAAAAATAGATAAAAAGTCATTTTAGTCTTAAAAATCATACATTTAAGCGTCCATATTGGATAAGTTAATTATCTGGTTTGACAAGCTGCTATCAAGCAAGGAAGTAAAAATTAATTTCTAAAAGATTAAGTGAAAACTTAATTTTTTTCTATGGTATAATTAAATTGGTGATGTTATGAAAATAATTGAATATGAAGATAAATATTTGGAAGATGTAAAAGATTTGCTGGTAGAGTTAGAAGAATATATATTAACTATTGATAAAGATCATTTAGATCAATTACATCCAGAATATCGTGATAAGATGGCTATTTTAGATTTAGAAGAAGTTAAAAACAACAATGGAAAGTGTTATATAGCTGTAGAAGATAATAAGGCAGTAGCAGTTATAATGGGAATTGTGGGTACATATGATGAATATGATTATTTAGACTACAAATGTCCAAAAAGAGGAGAGATTACAGAACTTATTGTATCAAAAAATGTAAGAAATAGTGGATTAGGTCAACAATTAATGGAAAAGATGGAAAATTATTTTAAAAGTATTGATTGTGAATACGTAGTAATTGATGTGTTTGCATATAATAACTTAGCAATTAATTTTTATAATAAACAAGGTTATCATACAAGAGGATTGATAGATATTAAAAAACTGTAATTAAATATCTTAATTTCATATAACTTTTACTCCCTTCCATGATGGAAGTACAAGCTGCTATCAAGCAAGGAAGTAAAAATTAATTTCTAAGAGATTAAGTGAAAGCTTAATCTTTTTCTATGATATAATTATTATAGGTTGGTGATAATATGAGAATTGCTATTTTTTCAGATATACATGGAAATAAAGAAGCACTAAAATCAATTATTAATGATATCGATAACAATAATATTGATGAAATTATATGTTTAGGAGATACGATTGGAATTGGTCCTAATCCTAAAGAATGTATGGATATGATAATAAGTAATAATATTAAAATGGTTTTAGGTAATCATGAATTATATTTTTTAAAAGGTACTGATATAGATGACGAAATGGGCGAAGGAGAAATTAAACATCAAAATTGGATAAAGAAACAAATTACAAATGATCAAAATGAATATTTAGAAAATTGTACCATGTATATTGAAAAGATGATAAATAATAAGAAAATACTATTTATACATTTTCCAATTGATTATAATTCCAAAGATGATTATCCATTTCACGATTTAAAAATAGCAAAAGATGGATCAATTAGAAATGTAATTGAATCATTGGATTATGATTTGATATTTATAGGTCATGAACATAATAATTTTTGTATAGATAATAAATTATATGATGTTGGTTCTTCTGGATGTACAAAGGATAATACTACAGTATATACAATATTAGATACCAATACATTTAATGTAGAAAGAAAAAGTATTAAGTACAATAGAAAACAATTTGAAGAAGATCTATTAAAAAAAGACTATCCAGATACAGATTTAATTGCTAAATTGTTCTTTGGAATAGAAATATAATATAGTTTTAATTTCATATAACTTTTACTCCCTTTCATGATGGAAGTACAAGCTGCAATAAAGTCTGGGGCGAATAAGTAAAAAAGTAATTAAGACTAGATTTATCATCTAGTCTTTTTTATGGTATAATTTTTTTAGGGGTAGTTTTATGGAAAAAAAATTATATAAACTAATAAATGAAAATGGGGAAGAATACTTAAGCAGTATCCCTGGAACATTAGGTGGAAATAAAAGATTAAAAATATATGGTAGACTTGATTGTCCATCTGCTCTTAGATGGATAGAACAAGGATATTATATTAAAGATAGAGTCTTTTTTATAGATGAAGAAACAGCAATTAAAGCTGGATATAGACCTTGTGCAGTTTGTATGAAAAAAGAATACGCAGAATGGAAAGAACAGCAAAAAAACTTAATATATACTTTACAGAGAAGAAAATAATGCGCAGTTTATAGTTATTTTACTCTAATTCATCCCGAATAGGTTCGTGATACAAGCTGCAATCAATAATAAGTAATAATTAAGACTAGGTAAAACTAGTCTTTTTAGTTTTTTTAAAATACAGTGATATTTACAGTGACATTTGTGATATAATATGCTTAGAAAGAGAGCGATAAAATGAATTTATTTGATAATGTTAATCCTATATTTAGTTTAGATGAAGAAATGAATCAATTATTAGTTAATATTGATTTAAAACTAGAAGATATTAGAATAACAGATAAACAAAAAAGAAAATACATGGTTACAAAATCAAAAGTCAGATCGATTCATTCTTCACTTGAAATAGAAGCTAATTCGTTATCATTATTTGATGTGGAAAATATATTAGATCATAAACAAAATTCATAATTTAAAATAAAAATTGACATGATTTTAATATAATTGTATAATAAATATAAGAAAGTAGTGATAGATATGGAAAAGAATAATAAGGTAAAAAATAATATTTTAACAAAGCAAAAAACAATTATAGCAACTGGAATGCTTCTAGTATTAATAGCATTAATAATTCTATTAATAATTTCTAAGTCTAATTCTAAAAAACAAGTTTTTATTGATAAGATTCTAGATGTATATAATGTGGCTTATCAACAACATAACAAAGATGGAAAAATCACATTTTCTGATAATGGATTTAATCCATTAAATCTAGATAACAAAGAATTAAGATATTGTGTTAACTATGATGGAAATGGTATATCTTTATTTCAAATAACAGACGGAAAATATTCAGTAAGTATTAAAGATGCAAAAGATATTAAATTAAAAAATGTTAAAAAAACTAGTTATGATGAATTTGAATGTGATAACCCATTACCGGTTTTAGCACTATCAGGTTATGACCCAGTTAAAAATGTTAGAAATACTGTTTTTAATCAAAGTATTGATGTTAGTAAAATAGAAAAGGTTTCAATTGTCGCAAATACTGATGTTCCAAAGAATGCAATACAAAGTTATGATGCTTCTTTAAATAAAGATAATAGTGTTATTATTTGGATTACAGATTCTGACAAAAATGGAAAATATGAAATGTATATAGGCGGCAAAGGAGGAGTTAGGACAAGTGAAGATGCATCATATTTATTTGCTGGTTTATATAATACAAAAACAATTGATTTAACAAATTTAGATACGTCAAGTGCAAATAATATGAAAGGTATGTTTTATTACTTGGTTGAACTTGAAAATATAAATTTTGGCACATTTGATACTAGTATGGTAACTGATATGTCATATATGTTTTATTACTTAATTAAAATAAAAAAATTAAATTTGAAATTTAGTGGTTTTGATACATCAAATGTAACAAATATGCAAAATATGTTTTCAGGTGAATGGACAATAACTGATTTAGATTTAAGTAATTTTAACACATCAAATGTTAAAAATATGAAAAGCATGTTTTCTGAATGTGGTAAGTTATCTACTTTAAATATTAAAAACTTTGATTTTTCAAATGTAGAAGATTTATCTGAAATGTTTACTAAGTGTTATTTACTTTCAAAAATAGATGTAGAAGAATTTAATATTAATTCAAAAGTTGAATTAAAGGCTATGTTTTGTGATTCATCAAGTACTTTATATGAAGATAAAATATTTAGTAAATTTAATGATGAAGAAAGGGAAAAAATTTATAGTTGTAATAATAAATAGAGTAGTGCTTTGACACTACTTTTTCTTTACATTATTTAAAATTATAAATATAGACTTTTTAAATTTAATTTAGTACAATTTATATAGTAGATATAGTATAGGAGTATTTTATGAAAGTAATTGAAATAATTAATAAAAAAAATAGAAAAGAAATATTAAGTTATGAAGAAATAAAATATGTGGTTAATAGTTATATTAAAGGAAAAATAAATGATCATACCATGAGTGAATTTTTATGGTCTGTTTATTATAACGGGCTTTCAATAAATGAAACTATTAATCTTACTGATGTAATGATAAATAGTGGTGATGTAATAGATTTATCTTCACTTAATAAAAAGATAGTTGATAAGCATTCAACTGGTGGAGTTGGAGATAAAATTACATTAATAGTTTCACCAATAGTTGCTTGTGCGGGAGTAGCAGTTCCCAAAATGAGTGGTAGAGGTCTTGGACTTACAGGTGGAACAGTTGATAAACTTGAAAGTATTACAGGTTATAAATTAAAATTATCTAAAAAAGATTTTATAAAAGCTTTACAAAATGTTGGTTGTGCAGTAATAAGCCAAAGTGAAACAATAGCACTTGCTGATAAAAAAATATATGCACTTCGTGATGAAATAGGTGCAGTTGATTCAATACCGTTAATTGCAAGTTCAATTATGTCTAAAAAGATAGCAAGTGGTTCTGATGTAATTATAATTGATTTAAAAGTTGGAGCATCTGCATTTATGAAAAATATTAAAGATGCTAGTTTACTTGCTAAGACTATGATAAAAATTGGTAAACACTATAATAAAAAAGTAATATGTACATTAACTGATATGAATATGCCACTGGGAAGAAACATAGGTAATAGTCTTGAAGTTAAAGAAGTAATCGATTTCTTTAATGGAAAATATGACAAACGATTATATGAATTATCAGTATATATAGCAAGTTTAATGATAAGCAGTGCTAAAAATATTGGAATGAGAAAGGCAAAAGAACTAGTAGTTAATTTAATTGAAAGTGGACATGCTAAAAATAAATTTAATGAGTGGATTAAATATCAAGGAGGGGATATTAAAAAACTTAAAGATAAAGCAAAAAAATTTATTGTTATAAGTGATGAAAAAGGATATATTAATAAAATAGATTCAGTAAAAATTGCTACACTTGTTCATGATTTGGGTGCTGGACGCAATAAAAAAACAGATAGAATAGATTATGCAGTAGGAGTCACTTTAAATAAAGTGGTTGGTGAAAAAGTAAATATAGGAGATATACTTGGTGTAATTTACTATAATAAAAAAATAAATGATATGGAAAATAGATTTAAAGAATCATTTAAAATAGAAAAGAAAAAAAGAAATGTTAAAAAAATAATTATTAAAACTATTAAATAGAATATAAAATAATAAATAGTAAATAATATTAATATGAAAAAGATATTGTTTACTATTTTTATATTGTTATTATCATCTAAAATATATGCGATAGAAAAAATAATGATAAATAATGATAATTTAATACCAAATTTTGATAAAAATTTAAAAAAATATAATTATTTTACAATGAGTGATAAAGTATTAATAAATGTTAGGACTTCAAAAGATGAAATAATTAATGGAGAAGGTTTGTTTGAACTAAAAAATGAAGTTAATAAATTTATAATTAATTCAAATCTTGATGGAGATTATGTAATAACTGTTTATAAAAATTATCAAAAGAAGGAACTTGAATTAGGAAAACTTCTTGATTTAAAAATAGAAGGTTATGAAATAAATTTTAATAGTGATATTTATGAATATGATATAGTTATTGGTGATGAAGAAATGCTGAATATAAATTACGAATTATTAAATGATGAATCTCATGTTGTTGTGAGAGGAAATGGTAATTTTGATAAAGAAATAAATGAAATTACTATTGATGTTGATGACATAAATATATATAAAATAAATGTTCATAAAACTATTGAAGTGGTAAATATAGTTGAAGAAAAAAATGAAATAAAAGAAATGAGTTATATAAAAAAAGAAATAATAAAAATTATTATAATTACTATTTCTTGTATTCTTGTGTTTTTAATGTTTTATATTTTATTTTTAAGAAAATCTACTTTGCATGTTTAATTAAATATTCTTCATAAGTACTACCTTCAAGGTAAACATTAGTAGCAAGTTCTATTCCTAAATATCTATAATGCCATGGTTCAAAACCATATCCTGTTATAAATTCTTTTCCTTTTTGATATCTTTCGATAAAACCATATTTATATGAATTTGATTTTAACCAAGCATATTCTTTTGTATTTTCGAAATGTGCTTTTGATGATGCATTATTTAAGTCAACTGCTAAACCTAAATTATGTTCAGAATGTCCAGGTTTTGCAGAATATAATAAAGCATGTTCCATTCCATCACTTTTAACTGAATTGTTGAATAAAGAATTTTGTGTATTTAAACTTCTATAAGCAGATACTACCCAAAGATTAATGTTATCTTCTTTTGCTGCATCTATCATTTTATAAAGACTTTCTGCTGCTTCTTTTCTAAGTTGATAATTATAAGTACTTTTTTTATAATTAGAATCAATAGATACTAAATCAGTTATTTCATAATCTTCTGGTAACTTATAATGTTTATTTATAAGTGTATCTATTTTCATATAATCATTTACTTCTTGTATATTTGTATAGAATTCCTTATCTAGACCAATTTCAACATAAATAACAACATTATCAGTAGTATAACTATTATTCTTAGTATAATATGATTCATATCTACTTATATTTTCAATTTTAAAATATGGAGAAGATATGAATTTTAATAAATTATCATATTTCTTATCAAGTAAATATTTTTTTACATTATTATTACTTATTTTCTTTTCAATATATTCTATATCACTTATAGAATATCCTAAATTCAATAAATCTTCTTTATAAATATATTCATCTTTACTATCATTTTTTCCATCATTAATAATAGTTACCTCTTCATCTTCATGTATTAAATTATATACATAATGATATAAACCATAACAAAATAATCCTGCAAAAGCAATTAATATAATTGTACCAAAAATTTTTTTCATAAAACCAACACCCTTCAAAATAAAGTTTTTCTTTACTTTATTATACAATATTTTTAATTAATTGTAATAAATATTATTCAATTTTACACATATAAAAACAAAAAATGTTATTTTTCTAACATTTTTTTAAATTTAATATTTTCATGTGTAATTTTTTTAATAATAAAATATACAATTATTGCAAGAGCATCGCCACTTACTAAGTCTATAAATACATGCTGTTTAGTATATAAAGTAGCAATCATAATAAGTATTGATATTAATGTTATTGATATTTTAATTATTGGTTTAATATTTTTAATTTCAAAAATAAATAATATAAATAACATACTCATCGCACAATGTAAAGAGGGAAAACAGTTCATTGGAGGATTATCAAATGTAAATATAAAATTTGTTATAAAACTAAGTGGTCCTTTAACTATCACATCTGGTCTATTTACAGTAGTAGGATATATTACAAATATTATATTAGCTATTATACTACATATTAAATAACAATAAATATATCTTATAAAACTATCTTTATCTTTTTTATATAAATAATATGGCACAATAAATATTAATATATACCATAAACAATATGGAATCATAAACCAGATATTAAATGGTATTTTAGTATCTATTGTATTTCCAATTAAATGTAAATTACTTTCAAATAATCTTGATATTAAATATAATGCTGATTGAAAAGCAATTAATATAATAGTAGTAATTATTGGCTTTATTTCTATTTTTTTCATACACATCACTATTTAAATTATATCAAAAACACTAGAAAAAATAAACATAATAGTATATAATGTATGTCGAGGTGAAAAACTATGGCAAAAGGAACAATTTGTTTAGTAGGAAGACCAAACACTGGAAAAAGTACTTTATTTAATAGAATAGTTGGTAAAAAGGTAGCAATTATTGAAGATGCTCCTGGTGTAACTAGAGATAGAATTTATAGTAGTGCTATGTATAAAGATAAACCATTTTATTTAATAGATACTGGTGGTATTGATTTGAGTGATGGTGATTTTAATGAAGAAATTAAAATGCAAGTTGAAATTGGTATAAATGAAGCTGATACCATAGTTTTTGTAGTGGACGCTAAAGATGGACTTACAACAAGTGATGAACTAATTCGTGATATGTTAAAACGTCAAAATAAAAAAGTAATAGTTGCGATAAACAAGATTGATAATAACATTGGTAAAGACAATGCATATGAGTTTTATAGTTTAGGATTTGATAATTATGTTAATATTTCTGCTGAACATGGAATGGGAATAGATGAACTTTTGAAACTAGCAACAAGTGATTATGATGAGGGATATGAAGATGAAGATACTAATATAAAAATATCTGTAATTGGAAGACCAAATGTAGGTAAAAGTAGTTTAGTAAATGCACTTTTAAATGAAGAAAGAGTAATTGTTTCAAATGTTGCTGGTACTACAAGGGATGCAGTTGATACAAAATTTACATATAACAAAGAAGAATACACTTTAATAGATACTGCTGGTCTTCGTAAAAAAGGTAAAATATTTGAATCAGTTGAAAAATATAGTTTACTTAGAAGTATGAAAGCAATAGATAGAAGTGATGTATGTTTGCTTGTACTTGATGCAACTACTGGTATTGTTGAGCATGATAAACATATCGCAGGTTATGCTCTTGAAGCAGGTAAACCAGTTGTAATAGTTGTAAACAAATGGGATACAATTGAAGAAAAAGATGAAAGTATGAAAAAATGGAAAGAAGATATTAAAAAGAATTTTCAATTTATGGATTATGCTAAAATTGTATTCTTAAGTGCGCAAACAAAAAAGAGAATACATACTTTAATGCCTGAAGTACTTATTTCTTATAACAATTCTATAAAAGAAGTTAAAACAAACATAATAAATGATATTATTAGAAATGCATTTATTGAAACACCACCTGCATCATTTAAAGGTAAAAAGTTAAAAGTATACTTTACTCATCAATCTGGAATCAAGCCACCTAGATTCGATATAGAAGTAAACTCAAAAGGACTTGTACATTTTAGTTATTATAGATATCTTGAAAATAAAATCAGAGAAAATATAGATTTTAGCGGAACGCCAATAATAATACAATTTAAAAATAAAGGTGAACAAGAATTATAATGACAAGATTAGATTTAGAACTTGTAAATAGGAATTATTTTGAAACAAGAAATAAAAGTCAGAATGAAATAAAGAAGGGTATAGTTTACGTAAATAATAAAGTAATAACTAAACCTTCTTTTGATGTGAATGAAAAAGATACAATTGAAATTAAAGGAGAAATATTAAAATATGTATCTCGTGGTGGATTAAAATTAGAAAAAGCAATTAATGAATTTAATTTAAATCTTAAAAACAAAATAATGATAGATATAGGCTCTTCTACTGGAGGATTTACTGATTGTGCTTGTCAAAATGGAATAGGGAAAGTATATGCAATTGATGTGGGAAGTAATCAATTTAGTGACAAACTTAAGAATAATAAAATTATTTTAATGGAAAATACAGATTTTAGAACATTGGATGAAAATATTATTAAAGATGCTGAATTTTGTACAATAGATGTATCTTTTATATCAGTAACTAAATTAATAGATAAAATAAATAAACTTAATTTAAAAGAAATTGTTTGTTTAATAAAACCACAATTTGAATGTGGAAAAGATATAGCTGATAAATATAAAGGTGTACCATTAAATAAAGAAATACATTTTGATGTTATAAATAGAGTAGTTAATTCTTTTAAAGAAATTAATTATTATTTAAATAACTTAACTTATTCTCCAATTAAGGGTGGTAATGGAAATATAGAATATCTTGCTTATTTTACTAAAGATAATAAGAATGATAATATTAATTATAACTATATAATAGATGAAGCATTTAATAAAATGAATTAATTATAATTTACTTATTTCAAGCAATAAAAGCTTTTACATTAAAATGTCAAAATTTTGTTGACATGAAACTATTGTAGTTTTAAAATAAATTATTGAAGCATTATCTTTGGTGTCTACCATCTTATTTTTTATGAAATGGAGGTGGTTCTGTGAGAGTGAAAACATTTATTATAAAACTGCTAGATCGTTTCATCATAGTTTTAGAACTTACAATAGTACTACTTCTTTTGATGTTTCTTACAAATTGCTTGATATAAACTAAAGAAAGACACTTAAGCCATTAGAAATTTATTCTATAGACTTAGTGTCTTTCTTTATATATCACATATAAAGGTAGGCATTCAGATAATGCTTCCCTCAATTAGTATTATACTCATTTTTAATTATTTGTAAACAATTTCTCAAACTTTTTGAATAAAAAAATGTAAAATTAATAAAATATTATAAATTAGTTATTGACATTGAAAAATAATAATGGTATTATTATGTAGATTTGTGGTTTTCTCTAGGGAAAACTAATAAAAATATGGATTTTGATACACCTGGAAATGTGTATTAAGAAAGGAGAAAAATATATGCCTACAATTAATCAATTAGTTAGAAAAAGTAGAGGACAAAAAACTAAAAAGAGTAAAAGCCCAGTATTAAATATTGGATATAACTCAAAAGACAAATTAAAAACAAATAATAATTCACCACAAAAACGTGGGGTTTGTACTCGTGTTTCAACTAAAACACCAAAGAAACCAAACTCAGCTTTAAGAAAAATCGCCAGAGTTAAATTAAGTAATGGATATGAAGTTACTTGCTATATTGGTGGAGAAGGACATAACTTACAAGAACATAGTGTTGTTCTAATAAGAGGTGGACGTGTTAAAGACCTTATCGGTGTTCGTTATCATATTGTACGTGGTACTTTAGATACAGCTGGTATTGATAAAAGAAGACAGGGTAGAAGTAAATACGGAACTAAGAAACCTAAGAAATAAAATATAAATACTAATAAGAAAGGAGAATAAACATGCGTAAAAGACAAGCAATAAAAAGAGATGTTTTAGCAGATCCTATATATAATTCTAAAATGGTTACTAAATTAATCAATGGAATTATGATTGGTGGTAAAAAAGGAACTGCTCAAAAAATATTATATGGCGCACTTGATATAGTTAAAGAAAAAACAAAACAAGATCCTATGGAAGTTTTAAATAAAGCATTTGAAAACATTAGACCAGCTTTAGAAATTAGAAGTAGACGTATTGGTGGAAGTAACTACTCTGTACCTACTGAAGTTAGAGAAGATAGAGCTAATGCACTAACACTTAGATGGTTAATTCAATATGCTAAGAACAGAAATGGAAAAGGTATGGCAGAAAATTTAGCTGCTGAAATTATAGATGCTTCAAATGGAGTAGGTGGAGCAGTTAAGAAACGTGAAGATACTCATAAAATGGCAGAAGCTAATAAAGCATATGCTCATTATAGATGGTAAGAAGGGAGAATTAATATGGCACGTGATGTCTCAATAGATAAAACGCGTAATATAGGAATTATGGCTCACATTGATGCTGGTAAAACAACAACAACTGAGAGAATTCTATATTTAGGTGGAAACATTCACAAAATTGGTGAAACACATGATGGTGAATCACAAATGGACTGGATGGATCAAGAAAAAGAAAGAGGTATAACAATTACCAGTGCTGCAACTACTGTACACTGGAAAGGTTATAGACTTAATATAATAGACACACCAGGACACGTAGACTTTACAATTGAAGTTGCTCGTAGTCTTAGAGTACTTGATGGAGCAATTGCTCTTATTGATGCTCAAGCTGGTGTTGAAACTCAAACTGAACAAGTTTGGAGACAAGCAAATGATTATATGGTACCAAGAATGATTTGCGCTAATAAAATGACTAAAATAGGAGCAGATTTCTATTATTCATTAGATTCTATTCATAACAGACTAGCTAATAATGCTGAACCTATCATGTTACCAATTGGTGCTGAAGATCATTTCACTGGATTTATTGATCTAGTAACAATGAAAGCATATAAATATGATGGTACTCCTGCACAAGAACTTTCTGAAATTGAAATTCCTGCTGATATGGCTGATAAAGCACAAGAATATAGAGATAAATTAATCGAAGCTGTAGCTGAATATAATGATGAACTTATGGAAAAATACCTTGAAGGTGAAGAAATAAGCGTTGAATTATTAAAATCAACTATTAGAAAAGCAACTATTGAAGTTAAATTCTTCCCAATATTATGTGCTGATGCATTAGATGATAAGGGTACAAGAGCTATGCTTGATGCTGTTATCGATTATTTACCAGCTCCAACTGATATTGCAGATGTTAAAGGAGTAGATTTAAACGATAAAGAAGTAACAAGAAAAGCAAGTGATAATGAACCATTCTCAGCTTTAGCATTTAAAGTTATGAATGACCCATTTGTTGGAAACTTAACATTCTTTCGTGTATACTCTGGTGTATTAAAATCAGGAAGTTATGTAATGAACTCAACTAATGGAGAAAAAGAAAGAATCGGACGTATTTTACAAATGCATGCTAATCAAAGAAAAGAAATTTCTGAAGTTTATGCTGGTGAAATCGCTGCTGCTGTAGGTCTTAAAGATACTACAACTGGAGATACACTTTGTGATGAAAAGAATCAAGTAATTTTAGAAAAAATGGTATTCCCAGAACCAGTTATTGAACTTGCTATTGAACCAAAATCAAAAGCAGATCAAGAAAAAATGAGTTTAGCACTTCAAAAGTTAGCTAAAGAAGACCCTTCATTTAGAGCAAAAACTGATCATGAAACAGGTCAAACAATTATCGCTGGTATGGGTGAACTTCACTTAGATGTACTAGTTGATAGAATGAGAAGAGAATTTAATGTTGATGCAAATGTTGGTAAACCACAAGTTGCTTACCGTGAAACATTAAAATCTACTGCAGAATGTGAAGGTAAATATATTAAACAATCAGGTGGACGTGGACAATACGGACATGTTTGGGTTAAATTTGAACCAAATCCTGATAAAGGATATGAGTTTGTTGATGAGATTGTTGGTGGAGTTGTTCCAAGAGAATATATTCCAGTAGTTGACAAAGGACTTCAAGAAGCACTTGCTGGTGGAGTACTAGCAGGATATCCAATGATAGATGTTAAGTGTACATTATTTGATGGATCTTATCATGATGTAGACTCAAACGAAATGGCATTTAAAATTGCTGCATCTATGGCTTTAAAAGAGGCTAAAAATAAATGTAATCCATGTCTTTTAGAACCAATCATGAAAGTTGATGTTAGAGTTCCAGAAGAATTTATGGGAACTGTTATGGGAGACTTAACAAGTAGACGTGGTAAACCACTTGGAAATGAAGCTATTGGTAAAGATATCAATATAAGAGCAATGGTTCCACTTGCTGAAATGTTTGGTTACATGACAGTGTTAAGAAGCAATACTCAAGGTAGAGGAACTTATCAAATGATATTTGATCATTATGAAGAAGTACCTAGAAATATTGCTGAAAATATAATTAAGAAAAATGGTGTACAATAAAAAATTAGTACACATTTTGCCAAATTTATTATTTATACTTGAAATTGTTTCAAGTATTAGATAAAATATAATATGTAAAAAAGGAGGAAAATAAAAATGGCAAAACAAAAATTTGATCGTTCTAAAGAACACGTTAATATTGGTACTATTGGACACGTTGACCATGGTAAAACAACATTAACAGCTGCAATTACAAAATATTTTGGAGAATTCATGGCTTATGACCAAATCGATAAAGCTCCAGAAGAAAAGGCAAGAGGTATTACTATTAATACAGCTCACGTAGAATATAGTACTGACAAACGTCACTATGCTCACGTTGACTGTCCAGGACACGCTGATTATGTTAAAAACATGATTACAGGTGCTGCTCAAATGGATGGTGCTATCCTTGTTGTTAGTGCAACAGATGGACCAATGCCTCAAACAAGAGAACACATCTTATTATCACGTCAAGTTGGTGTACCAAAAATGGTAGTATTCATCAATAAATGTGATATGGTTGATGATGCTGAGTTATTAGACTTAGTAGAAATGGAAGTAAGAGAATTACTTAATGAATACGGATTTGATGGAGATAATACTCCAATCATTCGTGGATCTGCTCTTAAAGCTCTTGAAGGTGATGAAAAATGGGTACAACCTATTAAAGATCTTATGGCTGCAGTTGACTCATGGATTGATACTCCAGTTAGAGATACTGATAAACCATTCTTAATGAGCATTGAAGATGTGTTTACTATCACAGGACGTGGAACTGTTGTTACAGGTCGTGTTGAAAGAGGTAGATTAAATCTTAATGATGAAGTTGAAATCGTTGGTATCAGAGATACAAGAAAAACTGTTGTAACTGGTATTGAAATGTTCAGAAAATCATTAGATTATGCTGAAGCTGGAGATAATGCTGGAGTTTTACTTCGTGGTATTAACAGAGAAGATGTTGAAAGAGGACAAGTTTTATGTAAACCAGGAAGCATTACACCACATAAGAAATTTAAAGCTAGCGTTTATGTTCTTTCTAAAGAAGAAGGTGGACGTCATACTCCATTCTTTAGTAACTATAGACCTCAATTCTATTTCAGAACAACTGATGTTACTGGAGTAATCACTTTACCAGAAGGTACTGAAATGGTTATGCCTGGTGACAATGTTGATATGACTGTTGAATTAATTACACCAATCGCACTTGAAAACGGAACAAGTTTCTCAATTCGTGAAGGTGGAAGAACAGTTGGTGCTGGAAAAGTAACTGAAATCTTAGGATAATAAAGAAATAATTAGACTTTGAGAAATCAAAGTCTTTTATTATGCAATTATTACATAAATTTTACATAATTTTACAAACTAATATTGACTTTCAATATTTTTTTATTTAAAATTGTTATTGTAAGATAGAGAGGTAATAAAATATGAAAAAGAAAACTTTTAGTAAGTTAATATCAATAATGTTATTATTTGTATTTACTTGTGTAGTTATGAATTTTGGGGGAGAAAGGGTAAAAGCTAGAACGTGTTCAAAAGCAAGAAGCTGTACATGTTGGTGTATTGATGGAAATGATATACATTCTTACGGAGCAACTGCTGACTCTACCGGTTGTAATAGTGTATGTTCAGCAAGGTGCTCTTCAATTGGAGATACATTAGATAGAGCAGAATTAGATAGCTGTGGTAGTAATACGGCAACTAGCACAACTTGTTCATATACTACAACAAGTACTAGTTGTCAAACAGGATATACAATGACATGTAATTCAGGCGAATATTCCGATGCAGGCGTATGTAAAAGTTGTGTTTCAGGATATTGGTGTGATGGTACTAGTTTTCATGCATGTGAAGGTGGCAAAACATCTCCTGCCGGTGCTTCTTCCTCAAGCCAATGTACTTGTCCAGCGGGAAAATATTTAAGCAATAATACATGTGTAACGTGTCCATCTGGATATACTTCAAATGCTGGCGCAGTTGGAGATACACAATGTTATAAAGTTTGTGCCGCAAATACATATATGCAAATAGCTACAGCAAGTGCATGTACTGCTTGTCCAGAAGGAACTAGTTCAAGTTCTCATACAGTTTACTACAGAAATACTAGTACTTGTTCATCAAGTACAGATACAAAACCAAAGGCAGTTATAACATGCTCTAATAAAGTTTATAATGGTTCTGCTCAAACAATTGCATCATGTTCTGGGGGAACAATAAGTAATCCTGAAGGATATGGTGCTGGTAAAGCAAAGGCAATTGGTAATTATACATTTCAATGTACTGGTGACAGTACACATTCAAATGCTGACTCAAAGGTATGTTCAATAACATCTAATAGTACTACTCCAACTTGTGAGGGAGATTATAGTGCTGTTGCTGCTGATAATGGAAATGATACAGAATGTAAAATTACATGTCCAGCAGGACAACATGTTGCTACAGAGAATGGTGGATGCGTGGCATGTACAGGAAATACTTATTCAAATATTAATACTGTTGTTTATGGTGGAACTTCTAATTGTTTAGCGTGTACGGGAACTAAAGCATGTGCTAATTCTGATCATACTGCATGTGTGACATGCTCAAGTGATCCATCAGATATAGGTGGTGGAGATGATATAGATGTAACAGGCGTAACAGTATCACCTAAGACATCAGAAGTTAAAGCAGGTGGAACAGTTCAATTAACAGCGACAATAACTCCAAGTGATGCAACAGTTACTACAGTTACATGGACAAGTAGTGATAATACAATTGCAACAGTAGACTCAAATGGAAAAGTAACTGGAATAAAGGAAGGAACAGTAACAATAACTGTAAAGACTACTGATGGTGGAAAAACAGATACTGCAACTGTAACAGTAAAACCATCTACAGCAGTAAATGTTATATTTGATTGCAATGGTGGAAGCGGAACAATGCAAAACATGGTTGTTGAATATGGACAAACAGTTACATTAAATGAAAACAAATGTACAAGAAGTGGATTTACATTTAAAGAATGGAAAGGTTACATAGGAACAACTGAAATCCAAGATGGAATATTCAGTGACAAAGGATCATTTACAAATACTTATACAGAAGATGTCACATTAAAAGCAATATGGAATTCAACATCAAATGCATATTTGATTCACTATAATGCAAATGGTGGAAGTGGAAGTATGGCTGATACTACTGCTACTAATGATACAACTGGAACATTAAGAAAAAATACATTTAAATATTCTGGTCATACATTTGATGGATGGAAAGCTTATTATATTGGTTCTGATGGAAAATTAACAGCTTTAAAAGATTCAAATGGAAAAGAAATGGAATTTAAAAATCAGGCAACATTTAAAAACTTATATGGTCCAAATCGTGAGGAAGTAACATTATATGCTCAATGGAAAGTGGTAAACCCTAAGACAGGAATATTTACACCAACAGCAATAATAGGTGGTTTATTATTAGTAAGTGCATTTGGATATTATTTAGTTAAAAGGAAAAATGTGGTTTTAGAATAAAAAACAATTTAAAAGATTTTGATATTTAAAATCTTTTTTATTTATATAGTATATATTTACATTTTTTAAAAAAACTAATATTGGCTTTAAACGTCCTTTTGTTTAAAATTAATAATGTAAGATAGAGAGGTAATAAAAATGAAAAGAAAAATTTTAATAAGTTTATTTGTATTAAGTGCAGTTATGTTATGTATTAATCATTTTAATTTAATATTTGAAACGGTAAATGCAGCATCTAATTGTGATTCAAATGGAAATTGTTGTGATTATGATGATACATTATCTGGTACTACATGTAGTTATACTTCAAAAGTTTCAAAATGGAAATGTAGTAGGACAATGGCAAATGGATATGGTGGGGTTTGTAATTGTTGGGGAAGTGTGGGAATTACTACAGTTTCATGTACGGATGCATCAGGATTGAATTGTCAAGCATTATGTGCTTCATTACATGGTTATGATAATACTACTGGAAATAATTGTTCAGTAAGATACGAAACATTTACTGATACTTTTACAGAAAGCAGTGGTTTATCTTATCCTTCTTGTCCTAATGGATATTCTGGTGCTGTTGTCGCAGAAAGAGAATGTAGAATCAGTTCACATACTCTTTCTGATGGTAAATGTACTTATCCACTTAGTAGTTCAAGCACATTATCAAAGTGTGCTAATGGTGAGTATTATGATGGAGATAGTTCTACTTGTAAGTCTTGCCCAAGTAGTTATCCTAGTAGTACCAAAGGTACAAATGGTTCAATAAATAGATGCTATAAAGAGTGTTCAGCGGGACAATATTATGATGGAACTAGTTGTGTTGCGTGTCCTATTGGTACTTATAAAGCATCTGCATCAACATGGTATTATAATAATCATGGTGAAGCATCTACTAGTTGTACAGCATGTCCTACGGGACAAACAACTTCAGGTACTGGTAAAACTAGTGCAAATGATTGTTATACACCTGATAGTATTGTTGAAGTGACTGATTTAACTGTATCACCAAAAACATCTGAAATCAAAGTTGGTGATTCTGTCCAATTAACTGCGACAATAACTCCAAGTGATGCAACAGTTACTACAGTTACATGGACAAGTAGCGATCCAACTATTGCTACAGTAGACTCAAATGGAAAAGTAACTGGAATAAAGGAAGGAACAGTAACAATTACTGCAACAACTACTGATGGAAGTAAAAGTGATACTGCTACAGTAATAGTAAAGCCATCTACGGCAATAAACATAATATTTGATTGTAATGGTGGAAGTGGTACAATGCAAAATATGGTTGTTGAGTATGGACAAACTGTTACATTAAATGAAAATAAATGTACAAGAAGTAACAATACATTTAAAGAATGGAAGGGTTATATAGGAACAACTGAAATCCAAAATGGAACATTCAGTGATAAAGCATCATTTACAAATACTTATACTGAAGATGTTACATTAAAAGCAGTATGGAATTCATCAAATACATATTTAATTCACTATTATGCAGATGGTGGAAACGGAAGTATGGCCGATACTACTGCTACTAATGATACAACTGGAACATTAAGAAAAAATACATTTACACGTTCTGATTATACATTTGCTGGATGGAAAGCTTATTATACTGACTCTGATGGAAATTTAACAGCTTTAAAAGATTCAAATGGAAAAGAAATAGAATTTAAAAACCAAGCAAAATTTAAAAACTTATATGGTCCAAATCATGAGGAAGTAACATTACATGCTCAATGGAATATAGTAAATCCTAATACTGGAATATTTGCTTCTATAATTATTATTGGTACCTTAACACTAGGTGCAGCAGGATACTATTTAATTAAAACAAAAAATACTACATTAGAATAAAAATATGAATCAATCAATAATGATTGATTCTTTTTTTGAAAATAAAAAAATACTTAATTTAAATTTAAGTATTTTTCATAAGCTTTTTTTGCAGTGTCATTTATAATTTTATATTTTAGTTTCTTTTCTTTACAAAGTTTATTTAAAATATAATCTGTTAAATAAGGATTTCTAATAAGTAAAGGTCCAATTGTATGTGTTGCATAAACATTTTTATAAGTAAATCCTTCATCATTATTTGTATTATCATTTGAATATTTTTCTTTTACTTTAAATAGTGGAGTTTTAACATTATAAATTAAATCACATCTATTTTGAAAACCTATAATTTCTTGTTTAATAAGATTTGTACTTCCTCTTACTTCACCGACAATTCTATCTACAGATGCATTTTTAAACTTGCTTTCATTTATATATTCAGTATTGTAATCAAATATATCTAAAGAACTAATTTCTTTATCTATTGTTTTAATATTCTTTCCAAATAAACACATTGCGTTGCCTGTTAATATTAAATATTTATCTTTTTCAATATATTTTATTAATTCTTCTTTGAATCTCAATATATCATTGTTTGCAAGTTCTAATGCTTCTTCATCGCCACTACCTATATATATAAGATCATATTTTGTAAAATCAATTTTATCATTAATACTTTTATGATCTATATTAGTTTTAATATTATTTCTTTCTAAATTACTTACTATGAATCTAATATTTGCATTTTCTCCATATAGATTAAGAAGGTCATAGTATAGATGTAAAATATTAATCATTATTATTTTCCTCCTTAATTATTTTTTTAATTTCTATTTCTTTATCAAAACAATTCATTGAATATATTTTACCAGTTGTTTTTGTTTTAATTGTTTTTCCCAAATCACTCATATTTTCAACAAGTATTAGCTTATTTTTATCAATACCAGCAAGTTCCATTCTAAGTAGCATGTCATAGCAAAATCTACCAATTAACACTATATTTTTAATAGAATTATCATTTAACATTTCAAAGTCTATATCCCATATCCATGAAATATCATTTTCTTTATAACGTCTACTTGAATTATCAAATCCTAAGACAATTGTTTTGTCTCCTGTTTGATGCCTTATATAATCAAGTGACTGTTTATAACTTAAATTATTTTCATTTTTTGAAACAAGTAATTGCCATTTTCTATTATCAAAATCATATATTTCTAATCTTTTAGTTTTTATATTTTCATCATTTAATACTTTTAAAATATCTTCATCAGCAAGTCCGATTATTTTTGATAGGGTATAACATCCTGTAACAAAATAAGCAGTGTATAAGAAATTAGATGGTAAATGAATATTGTTTTCATTTATAGTAATACTTTTATTATCTATATCAATATTTTTAGCTTCAAAATCAGGGTTGCCTCTATTAAAATCATATTTAGGACAATGATAGTTTCCAATGTGCCCGTAATGATAGAAATCATACTCTAATTTAGAATGACAAATAGGGCAGTAAGCTGCATCTAAGTTATTTAAATTTATTAAGAATGAATAATCATTTTTATCAATTCCATATGTTGTAACTCCACCTTTATGAGAAATTCGTATTCTATTTACAAAAGGATCATCAACATTTAAAATTAAATGAGTTTTTTCAGGAATAGCATCTTTTATAGCTCTAAAAATTTTATACGGATGTGAGTTTCTTGGAGGCTGATCACGTGTTATATTAGTAATCATTAAATGAGTTGGTTTTATTTGTTTAAATATGTATTTTAAAAATTGTTCATCTAATTCCATTAAAAGCACATCTGATTTTACTTTACCAGATAAAGATGAATTATTAAGAATTAGTGATGCGATACCTGTGATTGTATTGCTTCCTTCTTTATTATAAATAACTTTGTAGTTATTTTTGGTAAGTATATTATACATAAGTTCTGTAGATGAACTTTTTCCACTTGATCCAGTAATTCCGATTACATATTTAGGTAATTTAATTTTATTTAAAATGTTTTTATCTATCTTTAAAACTATTTTACCTCCGATAGTGGAACCACCATGTCCAGTTAATTTACTTAATTTATTTATTATTTTACAAGCAAGTATTAAAATGAATTTTAACATATTTAATATCACCTCTATATCAATATTATATACCAAAATCAATTATAAATAAAGAATTTAAAATGTAAAATAAAAGAGTCTAAAAATAGACTTTAATTTACAAATGGTGACCCGTACGAGATTTGAACTCGTGAATGTCGCCTTGAGAGGGCGATGTGTTAACCATTTCACCAACGGGCCAGTAAGTAAATTATAACATAATATTTATATTTTGAATAGATTTTTTTTACTTTGTACAAAATAATTATAGGTGAATATATGAATAATCAAGAATATGATAAACTGATTAAAAAAATAGTGAAAAAAGAAAATCCTGTTAAAAATATACTTACTGCTTTTATAACTGGTGGTTTAATTGGTGCTTTTGCTGAAGCAATAACTGAAATATATTTATATTTATTTAAAATAACTCTAGCGGATGCATATCTATTTACATTTTCAACATTTATAGTTGTTGGTTCTATTCTCACTGGACTTGGCTTTTTTGATAAACTACTTAGCATTTGTAAATGTGGGTTGATTGTTCCTGCAACTGGATTTGCAAATACAATGACAAGTAGTGCAATGGATACAAGAAGCGAAGGTTTTATAAAAGGAATAGGTGCATCTATATTTAAACTTACAGGAAGTATTATATTGTATGGCGTATTATTTGGTATAATTTTTGGATTTATAAGGAGCATACTATGACATATTTTTTAAAAAATGTATATATTAATAATAAATATTCTTTGATTGGAAGCACTAAATATAATCCTATTGTTAAAGAAAATGTTGATGAGTGTTTCGATGATTATTATTTAAATGAAAAAACAATCGAACTTGCAGAAAGTAAATATCAAGAAATAGGAATAAATGGTATTTTAAATAAATCTAAATTAAAAGAGGAAGATATTGATTTATTAATATCAGGTGATTTACAAAATCAAATTTTAGCATCAACTTTAGCTTCATCAAAAAAAGATATTTCTACACTTGGGATATATTCTGCTTGCGCCTCTTTTATAGAAGGTATTTGTATTGGTAGTATGTTTGTAAATAAAGAAAAATCTAATGTAATAGTAAGTACTTCTTCACATAATTTAGTAAGTGAAAAACAATTTAGATTTCCAGTTGAATATGGAAGTATTAGAAAAAGAAGTAACACCTGCACAGCAAGTGGCAGTATAAGTATTCTTATGTCAAATAAAAAATCAGATATTAAAGTTGAAAGTATAACAATAGGTAAAGTAATTCAAACCAACCATAAGGATGCTAATGATATGGGTTCCGCTATGGCACCATCATGTGCTGAAGTAATCTACAAACATTTAAATGATACAAAAAGAAGTATAGATTATTATGATTTAATATTAACAGGAGATTTAGGAGAATTTGGTATAAAAATAGTTAAGGAATATTTAAAAAAGAAATATAAAATAGAATTAAAAAATGCAATTGATAGTGGTTCCATATTTTATAAAAATGAAAATATATATGCAGGTGCTAGTGGTCCTGCTTGTTTACCTTTAGTTTTATTTGATTACATTATTCCAATGAAAAAATATAAAAAAATATTAGTAGTAGGAACAGGATCACTTCATTCAGCACTTAGTTCTAATTTAAATATACCAATTCCAAGTATAAGTCATGCTGCTAGTTTGGAGGTAACAATATGAATTATATAATGTCATTTGTATTTTGTGGTTTTGTGTGTGCTTGTGCGCAGTATGTTCTTGAAAAAACAAAATGGACGCCAGGACACATGAATACATTACTTGTAATAATTGGATGTGTTCTCTCAGGATTTCATATCTATGATAAATTACTTTCTTTATTTCATGCTGGTGCAAGTATTCCTATTATGAACTTTGGACATTTACTTGTAACTGGTGCTAGTGAAGGATATAATACATCAGGTTTTATTGGCCTTTTTAAAGGTGTTCTTGTAAATTCAAGTGCAGGTATTAGTGTAGCAATAGTATGTGCATTTATTATTTCATTATTTTTTAAAGTTAGAGATTAAGTCTTTAATTTATATAATTTTTGTGTTATTCTTATATTAGGAGGATAACATGGAAGAAAGAAAAAATTATGTAAAAAAAATGAAAGGATTAAGTAAAGCTTTATCAATAGTATCTAAAGTATTAAAAGTATTTGTTATAATAGGTGGATGTTTTTCGATATTTGCAATGGTGATTATACCAATGTTATTTAAAAATATAACTATATCTGAAAATGAAATTAAAGTAAAAGATACAAGTATTATTGCTTTTAAAGAAAATGATGGTAAATTGGAAGTTTCATTATTAGGAAAATTTATTATTATGGATTCTGATTTAGTTGAAATTAAAGAAGTTACTAAAATATTTAATAACAAATCTAAAAATTTATTCTTAGCATATGTAGAAGCTTTATTATTTGTTTCAATAGTGACTTTAGCTATTCTATATATGGTTCTAAATTATATAGATAAACTATTTAAAAATATTGAAACACAAGATTCGCCATTTACATTAGAAAATTCATTATACATAAAGAAATGTGGTTATTACTTAATTGCTTTAGTTGCCGTTCCTTTAGTATTAAGTGGAATATTTGAAATGATTAGTGGAACTGAATTAATGTTTACTTGGAATACAGTTGAAATATTATTAATATTAGTTGTATTTGCAATGTCATATGTATTTGAATATGGATATGATTTAGAAAATAAGAAATCTAATAAATAAAACAAAGAAATAAAAAATCTTTGTTTTTTTAATGTTTTTTTTAAAAAGATATAGTATAATTGATTTGGTGATTTATTATGTCAGAAAATATTGAATTTAAAAGTGTAACTGAACTTTATAATAGGGTTTTACCTGCATTATATTCTAAAGTAAAAGAATTAAATGGATTAGGGTATAAACATATTACAGAAAGAGATATTTGGAGTTATTTGGTTAATAATGATTGGAAAAAAAGATCAGATTTACAACTTAGTGATTTAATTAGTGATATTTTATATTGCGATAATAATAAATTGAATGAATATGTTTCATTAAAAGTAAATAATAAAAAAAATGATATAATAAATATAGAAGAAGGAGTACTTTAATATGAAAAAAATAATAACACCAATATTGGAATTATTATTAATAGCATTAGTATGTGGATTGCTTGTAAAACCAGTAATTAATGCAATACATTATGGTATTGATTTACAAGGTGGGTTTGAAATTCTTTATAATATAGAACCTTTAACTAAAGGAGAAGAACTTACAAAAGAAGATTTAGATAATACATATAAAGCAATTGTTAATAGAATAGACACACTTGGAGTATCTGAACCAGTTATTACAATTGAAGGAGATAATTTAATAAGAATACAACTTCCAGGAGTATCAAATGAAGATGAAGCAAGACAAAGAATCAGTACTACGGCAGTATTATCATTTAGAGATACAAATGATAAACTTCTTATGACTAGTGAAGTATTAGGTAGAAATGGTGCATCATTAAGTCAAGATGAAAGATCATTTAAATATCAAGTTAAATTAGATATAAAAGATGTAACAACTTTTTATAATGTTACTAAAGATCTTGCATCAAGAAGTGGTGGAAATAACTTAATGGTAACTTGGTTAGATTTTGATGAAAATGTTAATAGTTATGAAAATGAAAAAGAAACTTGTGGAAGTGTAAGTCTTGGTTGTATATCTGCAGCTTATGTTAATGAAGGTTTATCTAGTAGTGAAGTTGTAATTGAAGGAAATTTTACAAAAGAAGAAGCACAAAATTTAGTTGATTTAATTAACAGTGGTTCTCTTCCTACTAAATTAACAGAAGAGTCAACTCCAAGAAGTGTTTCACCTTCATTTGGTGAGGAAACTATAACTAAAACAGGAATAGCTGGATTAATTACATTTGCTTTAATATCTTTAATATTAATATTTAAATATAGAATTAGTGGTATTGTTGGAAGTATTTGTTTATTTGCTTATGCTATACTAGTTTTCTTAATATTTAATGGTATTGGTGGAGTTCTTACTTTAACAGGAATAGCTGCTTTAGTTCTTGGTGTTGGTATGGCGGTAGATTCAATCATTATAGCAAATGAAAGAGTTAAAGATGAATTATTAAAGGGTAGTAAATTAAATGTTGCATTTAAAGAAGGAAATAAAAGTAGTTTAGTTGCGATTATAGATGCAAATATTACAACACTAATTGCGGGAATTGTACTTTATATGTTTGGTGAATCATCAGTAAAAGGATTTGCAACAATGCTTATAATAACAATATTTGTTACAATTATTACTACTGTACTTCTTTATAGATTTATTGAATCTGCTTTTGTTAAATCAAAAGTATTTATAGATAAACCAAATATGCTATTTGGAAAAACTAAAGAACATAAAGAAATAAATTATGTAAATGTATCTAAGTATCCAATATATTGTGCATCAATTATAATAATTTTAGGAATTGTATTTGCTATTGTAAGAGGATTTAATTTTGGAGTAGATTTTACAGGTGGAACAAATATTAATTTATCATCTAGTAATAATTTAGATTTTGATAAAATAAAAGAAATAGTAAAAGATTATGATGTTCGTGGTTATGATTATTATGTTGGTACTAAAAAAGAAGGATATATTAAATTAAATGATATTTTAGATGAAGAAAGTGAAATTAAAGTTAAGAATGAACTAAATAATTTAGGAATAGAGAGTTCTTCTACTGAAATTAGTAACATGGTAACTAAAAATTTAACTAATAATGCAGTTAAAGCATTAATATATTCAATAATAGCTATAATAATTTACATAGCTATAAGATTTAATTTAAATTATGCTATTAGTGGAATACTTATGTTATGTCATGATGTACTTATTATTTTATCTTTATTTGCAATATTTAATATACCAGTAGATTTTATAATAGTTGCCTCATTATTAACTATAATAGGTTATTCTATAAATGATACTATTGTTGTATTTGATAGAATTAGAGAAAACAGACAAAAATTATATAAAAATAGACGTAATCTTACAATGGATGAACTTAAAAATCTTGTAAATATTTCATCAAGAGAAACAATATCAAGAAATGTTTGGACAAGTATTACAACAATAGTTGCTGTAATAACTTTAATTAGTGTAGGTTTAAATGATATATTAACATTTAATATAGCAATATTAATTGGTTTAATAGCGGGAAGTTTTTCATCTTTATTAATTGGCCCTAGAGTATGGATGATACTTGAAAAAAGAACTATTGATAAACCAGAAGAAAAAGATGATGAACCACAAGAATTAAAAATAAAAGGAATTAATGATTAAAATTATAACTAACATCGATATGGTGTTAGTTTTTCTTTATTGAACATTGACATTATGGTAAAATATAATTGTTGGGAAAGATAAAAAATATTAAAGAAAGGAGGATTTATATGAAAAATGAAATAGTTTTATTTGAAAATCAAGAAGTAAAACTGGAAGTAAATATGAAAAGATGAAACTGTATGGTTAAGTGCTAATCAAATGGTTGAGTTATTTGATAGGGATGTTAAAACAATAAGAAAACATATTAACAATGTATTAAAAGAAGAATTACATGATGAAGTGGTTGTCGCAAAATTTGCACATACCACTCAACACGGTGCCATGTCAGATAAAACTCAAACTAGAGAATTAGATTACTATAATTTGGATATGATAATTAGTGTTGGATATCGTTTTAAATCAAAAAATGGTATTATATTTCGCAAGTGGGCAAATAAAGTATTAAAAGATTATTTAATTAAAGGATATGCTGTTAATGAAAAAAGATTAAATGTTCTTGAAAAAACAGTTAAGTTAATTAATATTGCCGGTAGAATTGATTATGAACTTAAAGATTATGAATCACAAGGTATAATTAAAACAATTAATAGTTATGCAAATACTTTAAATTTGCTTGTATAGGAATGATAAAAGAATAATAGATAATAATACTTTAGTTGCGCTAACTCTTTTAATTGCGCAGTCTAATCCAAAAGAAAAAGAAATATTAACTGATTTAGTAATGAATTTTTTGATAATGGAGTGATGAAAATGAAAAATAAAAATTATGATGAACTTAGAAAATTATTAGAACAATATATGGATAAAACATATGTTGATTTTATAGATAGATATTATGAACAAGCTAAAATAGTATATGCTGGGATGAAAAGAGAAACAGGAGAAGATTATATATATCATCCAATTAATGTTGCATATATACTTGCTGAACTTAAAATGGATCCTGTAACTATTGGTTGTGCATTAATACATGAAGCAATTACTTTAGATAAAATGACTTACGCTGAAGTTGAAGATATGTTCGGAACAGAAAGTGCAGATATAGTTAATTCAATTACTAAAATTAGTCATTTAAAGCAAACATTTAAAGTAAGTAATCCTGAAAAATATAGAAGAATAATAGTTGGACTTTCTGAAAATCCTGCAACGTTATTTATTAAGTTTGCGGATAGACTTCATAACTTAAGAACTTTAAATGTACATGATACTGAGCATCAAAAATATATTATAGATGAAACACAAAATATTTATATACCACTAGCACATCGTTTGGGTATGAAAAAAATGAAAAGTGAAATGGAAGATTTGTGTTTACAATATAGTGAAACAGAAGAATATAATAAGGTACTAGATAAAATTAATGCAAATAAAGATGAACTAGAAAAAAGTCTTGCTAAAATGAAATATGAAATTATGAATATATTAGATAGTCATAATATAAAATATGAAATATTATCAAGAGTAAAATCAGTTAGAGGTATTTATAATAAATTAAAAGCAGGTAAAAGATGGGAAGATATTTATGATTTACTTGGACTTAGAGTTTTAGTAAACTCAATAGAAGATTGTTATCGTGTTATTGGACTTGTTCAAGCAAAATATCAACCAATTCCAAATAGATTTAAAGATTACATAGCAAATCCTAAAGCCAATATGTATCAAAGTTTACATACTACTATGTATGGAGAAGATAAAAGAATATATGAACTTCAAGTAAGAACTTATGAAATGGATGAAATTGCTGAAAAGGGAGTTGCATCTCACTGGAGTTATAAAGAAAAAATAGATGGTTCAGTTAAAAATGATTTAGATAAGATACTTGAACAATTTAGAGTTTTAGTAGAAGTAAATGATATTGAACAAAATATGGAATTCTTTGAAAATATAAAAGATGAACTTAAAAGAACTAATATTTATTGCTATACACCTAAAGGAGATATTATAGAACTTCCTCAAGGTTCAACACCTCTTGATTTTGCATATAAAATTCATAGTGAAGTAGGTAATACTACAACTGGTGCACTTGTAAACTCTAAAATGGTAAAACTTGATTATGAACTTAAAGAAGGTGATCAAGTAGAATTAATAACATCTAAGGGACATATTCCATCTAAGGGTTGGTTAAAGATTGTAAAAACAGATAATGCAAAATCTAGAATTAAATCATTCTTTTATAAAAAAGAAAGAGATAAATATATTGAACTTGGTAGAGAAATGCTTGAAAATGAGTGTAAGAAGAAAAATATTGAATTAAATGAAATATTAACTTCTGAAAACATTGAAAAACTAAATATAAGTTTGAGTACTACTTCTTTAGAAGATATATATTTTGGTGTTTCAACACTTCGTTTTTTACCATCAACTGTGTTAAACAAGTTACAAATTCAAGAACCTAAAAAGAGAACAATTAAACTTGAAAAGAAGTCAAATACTAATGGTATAGTAATTGCAGGTTCAACTGATATTTTATGTACTTTAGCTACATGCTGTAATCCAGTATATGGAGAAGATATTGTGGGATATATAACTCGTGGTTATGGAGTTAAAATCCATACTAAAGATTGCCCTAATATAGATCTTCAAAGTGAAAGAATAATTGAAGCACATTGGGAAGAAAATGTTGACAGTAGATATACTGCTAAATTAAAAGTATATGTAAGTGACTTAAATGATATATTACTTAAGATAGTAACACTTGCTACTAAAGAAGGTGTTTATACTGATTCAATTAATTTGATAAATAGAAATAATGATTTATTTTATGATCTAACTTGTAAAGTAAAAAATATTAATGATTTAAATACATTTATAGATGATATCAAAAACATAAATAATGTATCTAAAGTAGAAAGGGTATTTATATAATGAAAGTATTATTACAAAGAAGTAAGAATAGTAAAGTAACTATAAATGGTAAAATAAATGGACAAATTGATAAAGGATATGTTTGTTTTGTTGGATTTACTGATGGAGATACTCAAGAACTAGTAGATAAAATGATAAAAAAAATAATTAATTTGAGAGTATTTGAAGATGAAAATGAAAAAATGAATTTAAGTATATTGGATATTAATGGAAATATATTAAGTATTAGTCAATTTACATTATATGCAGATACTACTAAAGGAAATAGGCCATCATTTGTACATGCATTGAATCCAAATGATGCATCAAAATTATATGATTATTTTAATGATAAGTTAAATGAATATGTACATGTTGAAACTGGAATATTTGGAAGTGATATGAAAGTAGAAATATACAATGATGGACCAGTGACTATAATGTTAAATAGTGAAGAATTATTTTAGAAACTCTATGAGTTTTCTTTATTTTGTGTTAAAATAATAATGGTGGTAGAATATGATAGCAAGTATATGTAGTAATCCAAAAGTATTGGAAGTAATGAGATATATAAATATATTTATAACAATAATAAGAATAGTAGTGCCAATACTATTGATTTTTAGTTTAACATTTAAATTAAT
>Ga0247609_10001280_pt1 | contig 30620 bp, 46 predicted proteins | sample 172DNAGHGlowgp2_FD_193487 | JGI IMG/M metagenome (GOLD analysis project Ga0247609, IMG submission 193487) | Sheep rumen microbial communities from Palmerston North, Manawatu-Wanganui, New Zealand - 1728 DNA GHGlow gp2 | ecosystem: Host-associated > Mammals > Digestive system > Stomach > Rumen ... | reverse complement strand
GAGTACCTGTTGATACTGGTGCACTTAAAAGAAGTGGAATAGTAGAGCAAGTCGATAAAGGATACAAAATTAAATATCATAGTGAAAACCCTAAAAATGGTTATAACTATGCAGTTATCCAACACGAAAATACATCATTTAAACATAGAGTTGGTCAAGCCAAATATTTAGAAGATGCTATTAAATCCAATATGGATAAAATAGAAAAGGCTATAATTGAGGAGGTAGTTAAATGATTAAGACTTTGGAAGATTATTTTGAAACAATAATTAGCGAGTTATGTTACGGTCAAATACCGGAAACACCTAACAATTTAGTCAATATGAATATTTATGATAAAGGTAAGACACCATACTTTAATGATACCAAAACACATATCCTTACACTCAATTTGTATATAAGGGACGAAAGTTACGAAAATATGCAAACTAGAAATGAAGTAGTTGGTAATAGTTTATGTGATACTTATGATATTCTCGTATCTCAATATCATATAGTTAATATTAAAAAAGTTAGTTCGGCTGAACCTACTAGAGATACTAAAAATAGATATAGTATAACTTCAACATTTGAAGTTTTAATAGAGGAGGTATAATTATGGCACTATATAGTGGTAAAACTGGTTATATCAAAAAAGGAAACTCTGCACAAGGTGTTGTAATTGGACATATGTCTAGTTTCTCTTTAGAGTTATCTACTGATATAATTGAAGTAGTTGCATTTGGTAATACTTATAAAGAAAAGATACCTAGTATTATGGACTGGTCAGCAAGTGCTGAAGGTAATTGCGACTTTGAAACTGGTCATAGCCAAGATGAATTAGTTACTGCATATAATAATGGAGATTTAATTACTATTGGTCTTGGTATTACTGAAAACATTTACTTTGAGGGTACTTGTTATATTGAAAGTCTTACTATTGACAATGCTAGTGATGATAGTCCAACTATCAGTATCGAGTTTGCTGGTTCTAATGCTATCGTGTTTACTAACAATGGCAGTACTACTAACTAGTTATTAGGGGTTGGGCATAAGTTTCAACCCCATTTTTATTAAAGGAGGTAAGAAAGATGGAAGAAGAAAAAGTAGAAGTTGTTGAAGAAGATTTCGTAGAAGTTGTTGGAGATGATGATGCTGTAATAAATGAAAAAGAAGAGGAAGTGAAATAATGAAAGCAAGTGAAATGGTTGCAAAGGCTAAAGATATTGCCTTAAATTATAAGACATTATATATTTATGGTTGTTTTGGTGCACCAATGAACAATACTAATAAGGTTAGATATACCAATAATTATGATTATAATAAACAACCTAGTAGAAAAAATAAAATACTTAATGCAAGTTATGACACTTTTGGATTTGACTGTGTTAACTTACTTAAAGGTATATTATGGGGTTGGAATGGTAATGTAAATGCTACTTACGGAGGGGCTGTATATGGTTCTAACGGAGTACCTGATACAAATGCTAATGGTATGTTTAATAATTATTGTACCGGAAAAACTAGTAATTTCTCTAATATAGTACCGGGAGAGTTCGTATGGATGGACGGTCATATTGGAGTTTATATTGGAGGTGGACTTGCTGTTGAATGTACTCCTATTTGGAAAGATGGAGTTCAAATAACTGCTGTTGGTAATATTGGTTCAAAGAGTGGTTATGCTACAAGAACTTGGACTAAACACGGAAAATGCAAGTTCCTAGATTATAGTGAACCTACACCACCTACACCAACACCTACTCCTACACCAACTAAATATAAAGTTGGAGATAAAGTTGTAGTTAATGGACAATTATATGGAACTGCTTATGGAGAAAACCCTGGTAAGGTAGTTAATGATGTTCATACTGAAATAACTAGAGTTGCTGATGGAAAACCATATCCATATAATACAACTGGAGATTTAGGTTGGGTTGCTGAAAGTTCCATCACACTAGATGGTGGAAAACCTAGTGAGGGATTTAAAGTTGGAGATTATGTAGTACCAACTAAATTAGTTGATTATAAAGGTACTCATTTAATCCAATATGATGAAAAATATCAAATTATCCAAAAGGATAGTAGAGGTAATGTGTTAGGTGCTGTTCGTGGCGACCAAAGACCTATATGGGCTGTATTGCCTGATGAGAATATTAAGAAAGTGGGTTAATTATGAAAAAGAAAAAAATGACAATTAAAAGTTTTGCCAAATATACAACCAATATCTTATGTATAATCAATGCTTTGATATTGGTTCTTGACCCTATTTGGAATATACCTTATGCTGATAAGATTTCAGCAACTATTGTTGGAATTGTTGGTGTTATTGGTACATACCTATTAGGAAGTAAAACTGTAAATACTATAATGAAAGGAAAGGAATAATTATGAACCATACTATTGGAGATAAAGAATTAGAGTTCAATGTTAAACTTGGAACTACTGTAAAAATTAAAAAAGCATTTAATAAAAACTTTAATGATATTTTAAAATCGTTAGATAAATTAGATGTTGAAGATTTAATTAAGTTATTATATTGTGGTTTAAGTGAAGACCAAATTAGTAAACAAGAATTTATTGACTTATGTTATGATAATCTTGGTTTAATGGACTTATATGATATAGTACAAATCTTCATTAAAAAGATACAATATCCGGGTCTAACTATTGAAGAGATAGATAAGAAGATAGAAGAAAAAAACAAACAAGCCCAAGCCCTTGGGATAGATATGACTTCATTGAAAGACTAATAATGGCTGGGGCTGAAGTTGGGCTAAAACCGAAAGATATTTACGAAATGGAATATTGGGAGTTCAATTTCTATATGAAAGGTTATAGAGAAAAATTGTATCACGATGATATAAATATTATGAAATTAGCATACAATACTGGTATGTTATCTCGTGAAAGTAAGAAGAAACCTAAATCTCTTGAACACTATCTAAATGAAATTGATAAAGCATATCATAAAGGTATGTATAAAGATGTTCCAGTTGATAAAGAGAAATCAAAATCTATTTATCAAAAGATACAAGAATTAAAGAAAAAGGAGATGGTGGAAAGTGGAGAATAGAGAGATAGAGTTTACTATCAAAGCCAATACTCAACCTATTGAAAGTAGTATGTCGAAATTAATAGAAGATGTTGGAGATGGAACTAAATCAGTATCTCAATTTGCAAAGAAACTTGAGAGTATGAGTTCTATTAAAATTGATGGAATTACAAAGGCTCTTAATAATGAACTTAAAGCAAGTCAAGTTGTAGTTGCTGATATTAAAAAAGAACTTAATAATCTTAATGTTAAAAAAGATGGCTATATGTATCCACCTGATGATGTCCTTAATAGCATAAAAGAATGTAATAGTGAGTTAGTTCTTGCTCAAAATACTGCAACTAATTTCAGTAATGCTTTAGATACATCTAAAATATCACAAGGTATGGCTGATTTAGATACAACATTTGCTGATTATATCAGTGACTTAAATCTTGGAATTGGAGATATGCAACAATTTCAAGCACTTATTGATAATGCTACAAGAAGTGAAATGAAAGACATAACTAAACAATTAAGGGCTGGTTTAAACGAAAGTGAGAATGAATTAAGTGAATTACAAATGAAACTTATTTCGGCTATTCAATTTGATGCTAGTCCAAAAGCCATTGAGCATTTACAAAATGAAGTTAAAGATGCTACAAATAGAGTTAATGAGTTTAAGAAAGCCCTTGCTACTGTTGGTAAAGAGGGTTCTAGTCAAGGTGGAATATTATCCGGTATGTTCAATTTCTTAAAAGGAAAAGTTGATAATGTTGGAGAGGGTGTATCTCAACTTGCTAATAAGTTTAAACGAATTGCTATATCTAGTGCTGTATTCAGTGCACTTGGAGTTATTAGAAGTGGTTTAAGTGATGCTGTTGGTTTGAGTGATACTGCAACTAATACATTTACTGCTATGGGTAATGTAATTGCTGGTTCTTTAATTCCAATAGTAGAGGCATTTGCAGGAGTTGTTAGAAAGGCTATTGTTTGGGTTGCCGGTTTAGTTAAGTTTGTCACTGGATTTAATATGCTACAAGCCGGTATTGATGCAACAAATAAAAATATCCAAAAGATAGGAACAAGTGCCAAAAAGAGTGGAAAGCAAGTTAAAGATGGACTTTTAAGTGGTCTTGATGAAATTACAAATATTGAACAAGATAGTGGTGGCTCTTCCGGAGGTGGAGGAGTTGGTGCTGATATGGGTGCTCAATTAGGTGCTCTTGATACTCTTGAAGGTATGATGGAAGAAATGAACGCACTTGACTTTAGTTGGGCTGAACCATTAAAAGCATTTTGGGAGTTCTTATGTGAGTATGGAGATGTACTTGCTATTGTGCTTGCTGGTGTTGTTGTAGCAATTTTAGCAGTTAATGTTGCTATGTGGGTAATGAGTGCTAACCCAATAGTTTTGATTATCGCTGCTATTATATTGGGTATTACAGCCTTAATTGCAATTATTGTTCTATGTGTTAAACATTGGGACGAAATATGCAAGGTTGTAGAAGATGTTGCAACGGCTATTTGGAACTGGATACTAGATTTAGTAACTGCCATAGGTCAATGGTTTGCTGATTTATGGAATGGAATAGTTGAGATATTTAGTCAAGTTGTTGATTTCTTTGTTGGAATATTCACTAGTGCTTGGGACGGTATTGTTGCTGTATGGAATGGTGTTGTTGCTTTCTTCAAAGCCATTTGGGACGGCATAGTATTTATATTTAATGCTGTTGTTAATTACTATAAAACAATATTTACAACTGCTTGGAATGTTATTAAGACTGTTTGGAATGTAGTTGTTGGTTGGTTTAAAGGAGTATGGGACGGTATTGTTAATGTATTTAGTGGAGTAGGAAACTGGTTTAAAAATGTATTTACTAGTGCTTATAACGGAGTGGTTAATGTATTTAGTAAAATAACTGGGTTCTTCAAAGGAATATGGGATAGTATTAAAGAAATATTTAGTAAGGTAGGTCAAGTTATTGGAAATGCTATTACTGATACTGTTAAAAAGGCTGTTAATACTGTATTAAGTATGGCAGTAAAAATCATTAACGGATTTATTAGTGCTATCAATATTGCCATTGATGTTATCAATGCTATACCAGGAGTTAGTATAAGTAGGCTTAAAAAGTTAGAAGTACCATCATTTGATGTAGGTACTGATTATGTTCCTGAAGATATGTTGGCTATGGTACATAAAGGAGAAAGAATTACACCGGCTAAATATAATGATGAAAATTGGAATAAAGAAGTTGATATGAGTGAAACTAATGCTTTACTTGAAAACTTAATCCAAGTTGTTGCTAGTAAAGATTTCTCCATTAACGGAGATGATATTGGTAGAGCAAGTGTTAATTATATAAACAATGAAAGCCGAAGAAGAGGGGAGAGTGTTATCTAATGGATAGTGTTAAATGGTATATTAAACCCACTGCTGGTGGAAGTTATGCTACAATGATACAACCTACCGACTTTGAAATAGAAGTTGAAGATTTAGATGCTAACTCTTATCGTGCTATCACTACTGGTAATTTAATAGATAGTGTAGTTTCTAAAAACTGGAGTAAATGTAAGTTTAAGTTTAAAGCACTTACAAAATCTCAAGTCACTGATTTAATTACTAAATGTAGTGTTAATCCAATATATGCTAAAATTGAAAACCCTATTTGGGCTAGTGGATTTATCGAGGCTCAATTTAGATGTAGTAAGAAGTCTATAACTAAATGCCAAACTCATGATGCAAGATATGATGTATCTTTAAATCTAGTTCAAAAGAATAAGGTTAGTGGAATGTAAGGAGGTCAAGGAAGATGTTAGAGATTTATTTTGATGGTGTCTTACTTGACCCTATTTATTATATGGACTTAACTCAACAATGGGTTATGTTTGATAAGGAGTTTAAGTTAGGTGCTACTCCAAGTAGGCAATTTAACTTAACTATTCCAAAATCTCAATTTAATGAGAATATAAAAGAAGTTAAGATAAGATATATGGATAGTGATTATGCTTATCTTATTATAGATAAAGTATCATATGAAGAGGCTACTACTATTCCTAAAGCCAAAATAACTTTGGTTGATAAGATGGTAAAGGCTGACTTCTATTATGATGCAAGTGAATTATGTCCTACAACTCTTAAGTTAATTATGGAAGATATTTGTTCCAAGATGGGAGTAGAGTTAGGAAATGAACACTTTGATAATGAAGATATTGCAGTTGACTTCTATGACAATACTGTAACTGCAAGAGAATACATCTCATATATTAGTGAGATGGCTGGTGGTTATGCTCGTATAGAAAGTGATGGAAAACTTTGGATAAGAAAGTTTAGTAATCAAGATGCAACTGTAATAAATAGTGGTTTATGTGAGCAAATAATTATTGGTCAAAAACATAAAGTTGAAAGAGTTGTATTTGATAATGGTATATTAAAACTTGCAAAAGCAAGACCTAGTAGAAATCTTGCAAATAATTTAGAGTTTGAATGTACTAGTGATGACCCAACTCCTGGTACGATACAATGGAATTATAAGCATAGTGATTTAATTCCTGTTGAACTTGGAAAAACATATTCAATATCATATTATTTTAATGGAGAAAAACAAATAGGTAATCATTATGGCTATCCTTATGTTTATTTATTTGATGAAAATAAAACAAGAATTAATAGTGGCGACTTTGTATCAACTAGAACTTCTAGTAATGTTACAAGAACATTAACTGATGCTACTTGTAAATATGTCCAAGTATATTTAGGTATAGATAGATATGTTACTGGAGATAAAATAAAAATACAATTTGAGGAAAGTGATGCACCAACTCCTTATGAACCTTATGGAGATTTATCCAATGATGAAAGTCTTGAAACTGTATATCTTAATCCAATGAATGTTTATTGCAACACTCAAGCCGAATTGGAGGTAGTTGCTGATAATATAATTGGATTTGAATATTATAATCTTGATACTGGCAAGACATATATACTTAATGACAGTATGTGTGGAGATGTCCTAAAATTAACTCACGAGGGGCACGATTATTATACAATAAATAATACTCCTGACTTAAAATATATGGGTGCTTGGCAAGGTAAATATTCATTTAATGTGGAAAGCCAAGAACAAGCCGAAACTAAAGTTAGAGGAGTTGGAACTCAAGTTAAAGCCATCAAGATAAAACAAAATCGAGATGAGAATGTTTTATCTATTGCTGTTGAAGATATTAAAACTCAACAAAATGTTACTAATCCTCAACTTGAAGATAAGATAAGTGCTAACACTACTTTAATAAATCAAACTGCTAATGACATAAGATTAGAAGTTAGTGCTAGTGAGGGAGTTCTCCAAGGTAACATAGATGATGTTGCAAGTGATTTAGCCGAGGCTGATGGAAGATTAAGTGGTGCTATTGCAAATAATACTACTTTAATTCAACAAATAGCCACTGCAATAATATCTACAATAAGAAGTACCGGTGGTTCTAACTTATTAAGAAATAGTGTTGGATATTCCGGAACGGACTTTTGGAATGCAACTGGTACTGTAAGTACTAATCAAGACGATAATATGTCTTTAAGTGGTAGTGAGTTTATCTTAACTGGTGCTAGTACTTTATCTCAAGCCTATAATACCCAACCGGGATTTACTTATTCGGTTAGTTGTAGAATTAAGCATAGAGCAGTTGGTACGGCTAATCAAGTTAAAATAGAATTAATTGGTCAAGGTGGAACTTCCAAGGTAATATTAGATACAACTGAAATATTTACTGAATGGCATGATGTTGCCATTGATGAACCATATACTGCAACCATTACTAATCCTACTATCAAGATTACTTGTACCGGAGATGATGTGTTAGAAATAACTGATTTAATTGTTGCAGTAGGAGATAATCAAGTATGGAGTGGATACTTTGATGAGGTATATGGTAAAGAACATAAGTTAGATAGAAATGGTTTAAGACTATCTAACCTTGCAGGTAATACTGCTAGTAAGACAACTTCTAACTCTATCCAAATGTTAATTGGAGAGATGGTTGTTGCTGAATTATCAAAACAAGTAGTTAAGAGTGATACTGCTGTTATTACAAACAGTTTCACTCTTGGAAATCTACAAACTGTGGTATTGGATAACGACAATATCATAGAATATATTTAGGAGGTGTTATAATGGCTAGTGGAAATGTTCATGTCCATAGTGGTTGGTTAAACTATGGTTCAGGTGGAGAACTTAAATTATATGTTTATTATTCTACATCTACTGATTATAGCACTTTAAAAAGTACAATTAACTGTCATATGTGGTTTAGTGTTCCAACAAACTGGACTATCGGTCCGTGGAGTAAAAATACTGATAGTTATTGTGGTCAAACTAACTTAACATTTAATGGTGCTATTGGAAGTTGTGGTGCTGGAAATTACGATGTACCAAATAGTTATAAGTCATTTACTGTTAATCATAACGCTACAACTGGTGCTGCAACTGCTCGTATTTATTGGAAGTGGGGAGTTAATTCGGCTTGGGGTCAAACTCAAAATCCAAGTGGATATTTTGATATTACTTTACCAACTATTCCAAGATATGCTACTCCAAATCAAAGTCTTGCTAGTAAAACTGAAACTTCTATTACAATGAACTGGAGTGCCGATGCAACTGTTGATTATATTTGGTATTCTAAAGATAATGGAAGTAATTGGACTGGTATTGATGTTGATGATGGAACTAGTGGTAGTTATACAATTAGTGGTCTAACTGCAAATACATCTTATAACATAAAAACAAAAGTTAGAAGAAAAGATAGTCAATTATCAAAAGAAACTGATGCAACTAGCATAAGCACATATCCTTATCCATATGTTGCTGGATTTAATAATATTAAAATTGGAGAAGGAATTACATTTATTTTGTATAACCCACTTGGTAGAAGTTGTACTTTAACATTACTTAATAGTAGTGGTACTGCTACTCAAGGAGTTATAACTACTAATACAAGTCCACAAGTTGGAATAAATATGGATACTACTTATGGAAATATATCTAGTAAGTTATATGAGAGTATTCCAACTTCAAGAAGTGGAACTTATAAAATAAAATTAGTATGTAGTGCTGTTAGTAGAGATACAACTACTAATGGAGGAACTTATAGTGTTAAAGATGATAAAACTGAAAATCCAACTTTTGATGCTAGTTATATTATAGATGTTGTTGATACATTACATACTGCAATAACTGGAGATAATACAAAGTTTATTAAAGGTCATAATACTTTAACTGGTAAGATTAAACCAATGGTTACGAAGTTTAGTGCTACACCGGATTATTACTCAATATCTAGTGATGGTCAAGAAACTCAAACTAAAACATATTCTAGTTCTAATATAAGTTTTAGTATGAATAATATTACTTCTAACCAAATTAAAGTTAATGCAGTTGATAAACGACAATTATCTACTGAAGCAATTAAACAAATAACTTTAATTGATTATTCAGTACCAACTTTAACTGAAGGTCAAATAGTTAGACAAGGTGGTATCGGCGACCATATTATAGTTAACTTTACTGGAAAATATACTAGTTGGCAAAACTTGGCTCAAGCAAATGGTATCCAACAATTTAGATATAGATATAAAGAAGTTGGAACTTCTACTTGGAGTAATTGGATAACTGTAACTGGTGTTGTTAATACAAGTGGAACTTGGAAATTAGTTGATAAAGTTTTAGATAGTACATTTAATAATACTAAAAAATATGATATGGAAATTGAAGTCCAAGATAAACTTGAAACTGTATCATTTGGTGGTATGATTATATCAACTGCTAATGCGTTTATTTGGAAAGACCTATCTAATAAATATGTTGGTATTGGTAAGAAACCTACTAAAACTTTAGATGTTGCTGGAGATGTTGAAATTGATGGTGCATTATATGTTAACGGAGTGAAGATGATTTGGTATGAATAAGTTAGAAAAGTTTATGTATGTACTTGGATTTATTGCTCTAATATTAGTTTTATCTTTTGTTGCATTTATTTTAATTATGACTTGGAAGTTAGTTAAATATGATGAATGCAAGGCAATAGATTTTAGTACACCATATTGTGAAAAATATAAAGATTTTTAAGGAGGAACAAATATGGCTACACCAAGAATAAATAAAGATTTATATGTTGGGGATACTGGGAAACAATTAAAGCAAATAAAAACTAATGCTGATAATATTGCTACCAATACAACAAACATTGCTAATAATACTACTAATATTGCAACTAATTCTAGTAAAATATTAAGAGATGAAAACTTTATGGAAATAGGTTTATCGGCTAGATATAATACTACATTAACTGGTTGGCAAAATCATATCATTAATTATAATAAAACTGATTATAATAATGGTTCAATGTTCACTAGAGATGGTAATAAAATTAAAATTGGTTCCGGTGTTAATTATGTATTAGCAATAGGAATATGTGTATCTGCTATTTCAACTAGTAATGCTGAAGATGACTGTGGTTTTATTAAAAATGGTTCTACTAGATATGGGCATACTTATAATGCTTCAAATGGAACATTAAGAACAATGACTATTGCTCAAATAATACCAGTTTCTAATGGAGATTATATTCAACATTATAATAATACAGGATATAGTGGCAGTGCTACTTATTATGAAACTAGTAGATTTATATTGGTGGCATTATGTTAAAACTCCAAGAAGAACTTATTTATATTGAACGAAAGATGGCTGTTGCTTGGTACTGTAATCATAAGTTTAAATACTGGTGGTACAAAAGAAAAGCCAAAAAGTTAAAAGTTAAAATACAAAAGGAGGGGTTAGATGGATAGTTTACTAAACTTAATTGCTACTATTATAGTTGCTATCATAGGGTTAATTGGTATTATCATTCAAACTAAATCTAAAGAAAAGCAAGATAGTATATCTAGTAAAATAGATGCTTTAAGAGTGGATAGTGCTAATAGTGATAAGAAGATAATAGAGAAGATAGACTTAAGTAGAATGCAATTTTTAAAGTTATGGTTAACTACTGAACTTACAAAAGTTAGAGATGGACTATATAAACCTACCGAAGAACAAAAGAGATTATTATTCGAGGCAAAGAAAGAATATAATAGTCTTGGTGGAGATAGTTATGTAGATGATATGTTTGATGAATGTAAGGAAAAAGGATTACTCTAAAGGGTAAATGAACGATGTAAAAATCGTTCTTTTATTTTGTCTAAAATTAGTTAAACTTATTTTTTGATAAAAAACAACAAAAATAAAAAATATTCATTTACCTTATTAATTTTGTAAGCCCTTATTATTCAACGGTTTGCAAGAGTTAAAGGGTAAATAGTAAATGAAAAAAATCAAGTCAAAAAACATTATTTTTAAATTGAAGTTTTTTTCAACATTTATTCTTCATTTACCATTTACTCATTTACCTTATATAGTAGTATTAAAATTAGATAGTTAGTTTTAAAAAAATCAAAAACAAAAAATAATTTTATAATAAGTGTTGACAAAAAACAACAAATATGATATAATATATATAGATAGGAAATCAGTAGTACAACCTATCAAGGAGGAATTAAATATGTACGAATATAATAATGAAACAAAAAGAATTAAAGTTGGAGATAAGGAATATGAGTTATTTAATGACTTAAAGTTCTATGGAGAATATAATACTCCACAAATACCTTATCTACGAAGACCTACTAAAGTCGATATTTACAAATGGTTTAGAAAGAACTACCCAATGGAATATATCGAACTTAGTGAGCAAGGTTGGTTCACTCCTTACAAAAGTGAAGTTGAAGATACACCAAATGTTATAATACCTGATGTAGTTAAAAATGTTATGAACGGAGTTAAGCAAGAAGTTAAAACTGAAGACATTGATAAGTCTAACGAAATATTCCAAGATGCAATAAATAAGTTGGCTGATAAAATTGGAGATATGGGAAATAAGATAGAGGCTATGAACACTAATACTAAATTAGAAGATGCTCTAATACAAGGTATTGTATCTAAAGGAAAAGATTTAGCAACTGAAGAGTTAGAGAAAGAACTTAAAGAAAAATTAGATAAGTTCGTTAAAGAAACTTATGGTGCATTACCACAAAAACTTACAATAGTTCATAAAGATATTGAATATGATAAAACTGGTATATTCCATAAAATGTTTGAGAAAGTTCTTAAATTAGTTGATATGAACTTACCAGTAATGTTAACTGGTGGGGCTGGAAGTGGTAAGAACTTTATGCTTGAACAAGTTGCTGATGCTCTAGGTATGGATTTCTATTACACTTCTACTATAACTCAAGAGTATAAGTTAACTGGATTTATTGATGGTGGTGGTAAATATCATGAAACCGAATTCTATAAGGCATTTACTCAAGGTGGAGTATTTATGCTAGATGAAATTGATGCAAGTATTCCGGAATGTTTAGTTATTTTAAATGGTGCTATTGCCAATGGTTATTTCGATTTCCCTACCGGAAGAGAGTTTGCTAATGAAAACTTTAGAGTTGTATGTGCTGGAAACACTGTTGGTTTGGGTGCTGACCTAGTATATACTGGAAGAAATGTTTTAGATGGTGCTACACTAGATAGATTTGTTTTAGTAGAAATTGATTATGATAGTAGAATTGAAGAAAACTTATGTCAAGATGAAAACTTAAGAAACTTCTTATATGATATAAGACATTCAGTTAAAGTTAATCATATTAACCATATAGTTGGTATGAGATGTTTTAAATATGCTTATCAATTATTGATGAATGATTTTGATAAAGAGTTCATAGTTAAATCAGTTATCTTAAAAGGTTTGCAACAAGATGATATAAATGTATTGAAATCAAGTTTAAATAAAGAAAGTGAGTGGTATCAATATGTTAAATAGTAATAACTTAATATTCAACTCAATAGCCGAGTTGGTAGAGAAGTTAGACAACTCTACTGACTTGGGTAGAGATGATAGTAGTGATGATAGAAGAAGTAGTAGTTGGTGTGATACTGATAGTTATGAAGAGGCAAGAATGTATCTTACTCAAGGAAGATTATATGATGACCTAGGTGCTGACATTGAAAGATATAGAACTAAAGGAACTGCAACTAAAAGAACTCCGGAGATGTCAGTCCAAGGGCACACTGTGGTTGTTCCATTATACTTACAAGGAATACCTAATAATATGATTACAAATAAAAGAAAGTTGAATAACAAGATAATAACTATTATATATAGTCCACAAGCCCCACATTATGTAGATAATGATGATTTAATTAAAGGTGCTACCAAATTATTTAAGAATATAGTTAGTTTAGAGAGTGAGGGTTATCGTGTTAACTTATATGTAGTTGAAGTTAACGATAGTAGATTTGGTTATGCTCTAAAACTAAAAACTGATAGAGAAACATTAAATATTAAAAAGATGTGTTTTCCACTAGTATCAAGTTCGTTCTTAAGAAGAATTGGATTTAGAATTAAAGAAAGACTTTATAAAGACTGGATAGGTGGAGGTTATGGTTGTGGTGTGTTTGACTACAATGACTATGATAATTTCATAAAGAAAAATCTTAAAATAAGAAATTATGAGATTTGGAATTATAAAGGAAAACAAAGTAAATAGAAATTGTTAAGGGGGTATTGACAATTAGCAATTTTAATGATAATATCATAGTATAACAATGAAAAGGAGATGAAGTTAGATGAATGAAAGAAATATCATTGAAGAGTTAATGATAGAGAAACACCTAACACTACATCAAATTGCAAAGTTAATTGACTACGATGTTGCTGTTGTTAGTAGGGTTAAAAATAGAATACAAAAAATGAGCCATCGTATGGCATTTAAAATTAGTCAAGTATTTGGCTACGATTTGAATGAAGTTATGATGATAGAAAATGTAGAATAGAGGTGTTTATATGAAATCAGTTACGAAAATACTTGGAAGAGTTTTCCCAATGGATAGTAATATTCCAAAGAATGTTTTGGAGAATGCTAGAAATAGAGGAAGTGCTGTTCACGAGTGGATAGAGGCATACAATAAATATTTAGTTGAGGGTGGAGAAGAGCCAGTAATCAACTTTGAATATCTTATCTATGCTGATAGTTATAAGAGATGGATAAAAGAGTATGAAGTTAAACCAATACATACTGAACTTAAGTTAAGTGATGATGGAGTTGTTGGAATTATTGATATGATTTGCGAAACGAAAGACGACAAAGAAATTGTTGTTGACTTTAAAATAACTTATGACTACAACTTACCTTATGTTGAATTACAAACAAGTGCATACAAGCATTTAGGGGTTGCTAATAAAATAGTAAGTCCAAATGTACCTCAAGCATTATTACACATCTCTAAAACTGGTTTTAACTATATTAAACTTAATGATGAATATGAAAAGTTTAAGTTAATCAAAGAGTTAGATGATTATATTGATAGGAGGTCAAAAGATAAAAAATAGTTTGATGTCCTATTTTTTATTTGAAAGGAGGGAAGTTATGATTACATTATTGTTGATATTTATATGTATATTATCTACACTTGGATTTATTGTATGTAGTGGAATATACATAACTTGTCTTGGAATATCAAGAATATTGGAGGAGGTAATTATTCGTGAAAAACGAAAGTCAGTTAACAAGTCAAATAAAGAACTATCTAAAGACTAAAGGTGCTTATTGTGAAAAAATATTTGGTGGTGGGTTTCAAGCCAGTGGAATACCTGACATATTATGTTGCTATCGTGGTATCTTCATAGCCATTGAAGTTAAAAGTCCTACTGGTAAAGGAAGAGCAAGTGATGTCCAAAAGTTAAAAGTGAAAGCAATAAGAGATAGTGGAGGTATAGCACTAATTACTGATAACTTGGAAGAAGTTGAAAGACTATTTAATTGGATAGACAATAGTGAGTATGGTTATGATATAATGTGTTATATGTATAACGATAAATATTTTTAAAAGTTTTTAAAAAGTGTTGACATTAAACAATAGAAATGGTATAATTAAATTAGATAAGTAAAGTAGTAATCAGTCAAGGTCGCTAATAACTTATTTGGAAAGGAGGAACATTATGAAATACAAGATATGGGTATATGGAACTCCATTTAGTGGTAAGTCATATTTTGCTGATAGTTTTCCAAATGCTTATGTAATAAATACTGATGGGAACTTACAATTCTATAAAAACTCAACTGGTATAGTTGTATCTACTTATCAAGAGTTTATTAAAGCACTAGAAGATTTTGATGCTAGTAAATATGATACATTGATACTAGATGTGTTAGACCATATATACGATATGTGTAGGGAAGAGTTCTTAAGAGCCAATGGTATTGAACACGAAAGTGATTATACTTCTAATGGTGCTAGTACCTATGGTAAAGGGTGGACTTTATTAAGAGAACAATTTTGGTATATGATTTCAAAAATAAGAAACATTGATGCTAACATAGTTTTAATAAGCCACGATGCTGAAAAAGAAGAAAAAGGTAAACTTGGAACTACAAGAACTATTTATAGTCCGGCTACTATTCCACCAGTTATAGTAAATAAGATGTGTGGTATAATGCACTTTGTAGGACACTGCTATAAAGATGGAGATGACTATAAGGTTTCATTTGGTGGTAATGACAATGAAAAGAGTGGTCAAAGATTACCAATTAAAGAAAAAATAATAAATAATACTTATGATGATTTTATGAAAAATCTTGAAAATTAGGAGGAATTAAAATGGAAAAAGATTTTGAAAAATTACTTAAAGATTTAAACAAGGTTGTTGATGGTATGGGGGACTTAATGAAAGAGTTTGAAAAAGATGTTAAAAAGGCAACTGGTAAAACTCTTGATGAAATAATGGCTATGCCAGTAAATACACCGGAAGAAAGAAGAGCATTTGTTGATGAGTTAATGAAAGTTAGAAAAATGATGACTGGAGAAAAGAAATGCAATTTTGAAGGACAATATATTAAAATAACTGGTGGAGAAAGTTGCACATCATTTGAGGCTAGTGGAAATGGTGTTGACTTACTTCATATGTTAGCACAAGGAGTTGCAACTGTTCTATCAAGACAAAATCTTGATGAAAAAGATACTGATGAGTTTTTAAAATTATTCGGTGATGAAATTAAAGAAATGATTAAGAAAATGGAAATTATTTAGGAGGAAATAAAATGAATAAGAATGATTTAAAAGAATTAAATAATTTATTTAACCAAGTTAAAGATAAGGACGAGAGTGAGTTTTCTAATTACACTCAAATACCTGATGGAAATTACAAGGCTGTAATTGATGACCTTGAGATTACTGAAAGCAAAAGTGGAAAGCCAATGTTTGTGTTAAGTTTTAAAATTACTGAAGGAGAGTTTAAAGACCAAATACATAAACAATTTATTATGTTATGTGCTAATGACGAAACTCAACTTGCTAGAAACTTAAATAGATATGCTACAACTGTTAAGAAGTTAGGAATTGACACTGATAAAGGAATTGAAGATACATTTAATCAATTAGGAAAAGGATTAAATAAAGAAGTTATCGTTAAAGTAGAAACTAGTGTTGCTAAAAACGGAAACTCATATACTAATACTTCATTTGATTTAGTTTAGTGTGAATTAAAGAGATGGGGTTTTAAGTATCTCCATCTCTTTTATCTTACTTTAAAGTAGTTGGAAAGGAGTTAGTATATGATAGGATTTGACTTTGAAGTATTTAGATATGACTGGTTAGTTGTTTTTAAAGACTTAATCAGTAATCAATATACAATAATAAAAAATGACAAAGAAGAATTAAAAAGATATTTAGATAAGAATAGTAATAGTTTATTTATAGGTTATAACAATGCTAACTATGACAATTATATTTTAAAGTCTATCTTATTAGATAAAGACCCTTATTATGTTTCAAGTATTATTATTGATAAAGATAAAAGTGGTAGAATATATAGACTTGCTAATTGGAACGATATTAACTTTTATTCTTATGATGTTAGTTTTGGTCTAGGGTTTACTTCATTAAAAGAGAACGAGGCTTATTTAGGAATATCTATTGATGAGTGTCCTATTGACTTTAATCTTGATAGACCATTAACTGATAAAGAGTTTGAACAAGTTATTGAATATTGTAAACGAGATGTAGATGCAACTTGTTTATTATTCGAGAAAACAAGAAGTGATTTTGAAACTAAACTTTATTTATGTAATGAGTTTGGTTTAGATAAGAGTTATCTTAATAAAGGAAATCAAAGTATCATTGAACGAGTACTTGGTGCTGATAGAAAATATAATTGCACCGATGCTAATGACCCTTTTGATTTCAGTCAGTTAAATCTAAAAATAAGCAAGTATCAAAAAGTAATTGATTATTTTAATCAACCAGTTGATATGCAAAAAGGTTTGGAAATAGATATTTGTGGAGTTCCACATACATTTGGTATTGGAGGTATTCACGGTGCTATTCCAAGATTTAGTTATACTGGTAAGTTAATGAATATAGATGTTGCTAGTTATTATCCATCTATGATGATAGTATATGACTGGTTTGCAAGGTCAGTTCCAAAAGAAAAGAAACAATTATATTCTAAAATGAAAGCCGATAGAATAGTATTAAAGAAAACTAATAAGAAGTTAAGTGATGCTTATAAACTTGTATTGAATACAACTTATGGTTGTTATAAATATGAGTATTGTAATTTGTTTGACCCTCGTATGGCTAATAATATTTGTATAGGTGGTCAAGTTATGCTAGTTGACTTAATGGAAAATCTTGAACCTTATTGTAAATTAGTTCAGTCTAATACTGATGGTATTATAATAATTCCAACTGATGAAGATAAGGTAGTTGAGATAGTTAAAGACTGGGAACATAGAACTGGTATGGTTATGGAAATCTCGTATGGAGTTAAGATAGTCCAAAAAGATGTTAATAACTATGTATTCAAAAAAGAAGATGGAAGTGTTAAATGTGTTGGAGGATATGTTGCTCAATACAAGCCACGAGGTTTAAGAAGAACATTATCTATCATTGATAAAGCCCTTACTGAACACTTAATAAACGATGTGAGCATTGAAGATTATATTCATAACAACAATGACCCACTAGATTATCAAATCGTGTCTAAAGTTGGAAGAACATATGATAAAGTGTTTTTTGAAAGTGATGGAGTATCAGTTCCAACTAACTTTGTTAATCGAGCATTTGCTGGGTTTAAACAAGGAACATTATATAAACAAAAAGAGGGAAAGAATAAAGAAAGAGTTGCTAACCACCCTAACAATACTTTTATATGGGATAAAGATGTTAGTGAGTTAGACATCTCGTTAATTGATAAACAATGGTATATTGATATGACTTACAAAAGACTTAATGACTATATGGGAGGTAAATAATGAAACTAAAAGATATGCAATTCATTAAATTGAATAGAGATAAAACACCAAAAGAAAAGTTAGATAAATCATATAGTTATAGTACGGTACAATACTATGCTGATTTGGGGGTATTGGTTCAAGAGCCATTTGTTGTATTCGATGTTGATGATAAAGATGAGTTTCTTAAATTAAAGGAAATTATCTTGGATAAAAAAGTTAAATGCAACATAATGAAATCTACAAGAGGTGGTCATTTTTGGTTTAGGAGTTCCAAGCCACTTACAAATAATGTTCATATAAAAACTCCAATAGGTATAACTGTTGATGTAAGAAGTTACGGAAAATTATGCTATACAAAAGTTAAACAAGAACAAGAATGGAGAGAGTGGTTAACTGATTTTGATTTTAATGATTTAGATGAAGTACCATTTTGGTTGCAACCTATTAACCATAGTTTTGAGTTAGTTGGGTTAAAGCAAGGAGATGGAAGAAACGATAAATTATATTCGTACATCATTACTTTAGTTAACTATATGACAAAGGAGAAAGTTAGAGAAACATTTTATATTATAAATGATTATATTCTTGGAGATAAGTTAGATTATAAAGAATTAGAAACTATTTTAAGAGATGAGGCATTTGATAATGTAAGACCTAACTTCTTTGATAAATCCAAGTTCTTATTTGATAAGTATGCAAAATGGTTATGTAATAATTATTCAATAATGAGAAGAGATAAGTTGTTATATGTTTATGACAATAATCATTATTCAAGTGATAGTACTATTATTGAAAGACTTGCATTAAAACACATACCTAACTTAAATCGTAATCAACGAAACGAGGTATTGGACTATTTAAGACTTATTGCTCCGGAGATACCTGATGTTAGTTATTATTATATTATATGTAAGAATTGTATAGTTGATATAAGAGATAGAAAGCAATATGATTACTCAAAAGATTTCTTCATACCGACTTTAATCAATGCTACTTACAACCCTAAACTTAAAAAGAATGAGTTAGTTGATAAGTTTATGAGTAGAGTATGTTGTGGAGATAAAGAGATAGAAGATTTGATTTATGAGATGATAGGCTATTGTTTAATACCTACAAGCAAGTTTCAAAAATCATTTATCTTATTTGGAGATGGGTCTAATGGAAAATCAACTTTGCTAGATGCAATAATTGATTTACTTGGAGATTATAATGTATCTTCATTGAGTTTAAAAGAAATAAATCATACTTTTAAGTTGGCTGAAATAACTGATAAGTTGGCTAATATAGGAGATGATATTAGTGATGAATACATTACTGATAGTAGTATCTTCAAGAAATTAGTAACTGGAGAAGAAATCACTGTTGAGAAGAAACACGAGCAACCTTATAAAATAAGAAATACTGCTACTATTATATTTGCAACTAACAACTTACCTAATATGCAAGATAAATCAAATGGTATGGTAAGAAGATTATGTATAATACCTTTTAATGCAATTATTCAAAAAGACCAACCTGACTTTGACCCTTTTATCTTGGATAAGTTAAAAGATGAAGATGCCAAGAGTTATATGTTGAATAAAGCATTACTTGGAATTGAAAGAGTATTTGTTAATCAAGGTTTCACTACTCCAAAGGCTGTTGAAGAGTTGATGGAAGATTATTATAGAGAAGTAAATAATGTAATAAGATATTTAGATTATGTTGATGACGATAAATTAGTTGGTAAGGTATCTAAAGATGCTTACAATGATTATGTATTTTGGTGTGCTAATCAAAGTGAAACTGCTTATAAGTTGAGAAGATTTAACACCGAGATAAGAAAGAGAACATCTCTAAAATTAGTCCAAAAGAAAAAGAACGGAGATGTCTTACAAGTGTGGACTAAATAAAGTGTAAAGTAAACTTTGACCCATTGACAAAAAACAATATATATGATATAATATAATTAGATAAGTAAAGTAGTAGTAGTACTTATCAAGAAAGAGGTGTCATATGAAAAGGAAGAAATATCGTTTAAGACAATGGGTTAAAGATTTACTACTAACAATTATTATAGGAGTTGTACTTGGAGTCATACTCATATTTGCATTAAAAGAATATAGTAAGACTGCAAGACAATGTGATGAGTATTATGGTCATATATGCTCTATCTATGAAGTTGACCAATATGGAAAAGGAATTAGGAGGTAAGAAAATGAACTTAAAAAGAATTAGAGAATTAACTTTAGAAATTGAAAAGTTAAACAAAGAATTACAAATGGAAAAGGATTTAGCACTTGAAAGTTTTAGAGGAATGAGTGAAGAAGATATTGCATTATGTGAAAATAAAATCGAGAAAGATGGAATTGCAATACAATATTTTCCAAAATCAGTTAGTAGAACTGTTGATACTGCTAAATTAAAAGAAGATGGCTTATACGAAAAGTATTCTAAAGAAGTTAATAAAACTGATTATATCAAAGTATCAGTAAAGCCAATAGATTAGGAGGAATAGTAAATGTTTAATCAAGTTATTTTAGTTGGAAGAGTTAAAGAAATATATGACGACCATATTGATTTAAGGGTTAAATTAGACCCTGTTGATAAAGACAAGGAAATGATTATTCCAGTTCAAATGAGTGAAGTTTTGATAGCCCACTTGTTATTAGACAATGTATGTGGAATTAAAGGAAGAATAGTTATGGAAGATACTATGAAGATAGTATGTGATAAGTTAACTATCCTAGATGCAAGGGGGAAATCTAATGAGGGAAATTAAAAATATTGGAGAGTTTATGGAAGTTGCCGAAAGTCTTGAATATAGATTTGCTAAAACTTATGCCAAGACTAATCCACACGAGTATTGTTATGGATACGATACTGAAACAATAGAAACTATCCAAGCATTAAATAAGTTTATTCAAGAAAATGGAGAAAAGGAAATGTTTTATAGAACCGAATTCGATGTGTTGTTTGCTGGGGAATACAAATATTGGAGTATGGACTATTGGGCTAACACAAGAATATTAAATCGAAATTGGGATAGAAAAAATGAAGATGGTTCGTTAGATAAATCAAGAACTGAAGAAAGGAAAAGTATTTAAGGAAATTATATGAAAACTATAAAAGTTACGAAACCAAAAGTGGTTATGAGATTATTTTGGGAGAGCCAAGATTTAAGATACGATAAGGAAGATAGAAAGAGGTACACCAAGATAAAACGAGTTGTTAACAAAATACCAGTTGGTACATTTAAGAAGATAATTTTAAATGATAGGGGTTATGACTTTTATAGGGGGTTTTGTTATAGTCAAGAAATTAAGGAAGTCTTGACTGATATTGAGTATGACATCTTACAGGCTGTAATTGATAACATTAAAATAGGTTATTATAATGGAGGAAACTATGAAGATAAAGAAGAAATACATAGCAAAAAGAGAAAATGGGGAATATTGCATAGATAAACTAGTTAATAAAAATAGAAGGACTGGAGAAATAAAGCAAATAACATTTTACTCTTGTCCTAATATGAAGCCTAATGGTGCTATTAAGTTCTACGAAGATGAAAAGAAATGGCTAGAAGAAAATTGCAACGAGAAGTTAGAATGGATAGATTACGATGCCTAAAAGAGGAGAGTTAAAGTTTCATAAGTGTTGTATTTGCCATATCACGATGGCTTACAAGCCACATAGGTTGGTATGGCAAGAGTACAACCTACACAAGACATTATTTCAAAATCAACATAATTTTGACTTTTGTAATGAATGTTTTAGAAAGTTCATAAATTGGATAGATAAAAATAAGGAGGTAAAATAATATGATGGACTGGAAAGAAGTTTTTAAAGATTATCCTAGAGATATGACAATAGGTGCTTTTATTGGAATGATAGAATGTACTAGAGCACTTACTCTATTTGCTGAAAATATGGAGAAAGAAGAGTTTATTGCTACATTAAAGAAAACATTAAAACACCTAGAGAAAGACTTGGAGGAAATGAAAAATGAGAAAGGAACTATATAAGTATCAACAAGAAGTTGTAGATAGGGCTACCGAAAGCACGGCTTTGTTTTGGGACATGGGACTTGGTAAGACAATAACTAGTTTGGAAATCTTCAAAAAGTTTTATGATAAAAAAGAAGTTGATAACTTATTTGTTATGTGTCCTATCTCAATGATAGATGAATGGTGTAGAGAGTTTGAAAATCAACTTGGTATGAAAGCCATTAAGTATAAAGATTTAATCAACAAGGCTTATAAGGCAAGAGTTGATATAATAACTTATATGAATAATATTGGAATACATTGTGTGGTATTAAATTATGATATGGTTTGGAGAATAAATGATTACCACTGGATAAGTCCAAGATGGATGCTTATATGTGATGAAAGCCATAGAATTAAAAACACTGGTAGCAAGATAGGAAAATATATGAAGTTCTTAAAAGTTAGAACTAAATATAAAATATGTCTAACTGGTACACCTCAAAGCCAAGGTTATATAGATTATTATAATCAATTATATTTCTTGGATAAAATAGATATGAGTATGAGTTTCTTCAAAGATAGATATTGTTTCTATGAAGATAAAGTTTTTAATGGAATAAAAATAAAGCAACTTGCCGGTTATAAAAATGTTGGAGAGTTTGAAAGTTTGTATTTAAGCCAGTGTGAGTTTTTGAAGATACAAAGAGTTTATGATGACATAATTAAGTATCATACAATAGAGATACCTACTACAAATGAATATCAAAGAGTTTTAAAAGACAGAGTTATTTATTTTGATGGAGATGGAAAAGTTGTATCTAATAGAGTTGAGATAGATGGATATTTAAAAGGAGAAGGTAATAGCATCGTAGAAGAGCATAAGTATCTTGATAACCCCGGTGCATATCGTTATGGTTTAAGAATGTTATTGAATAGTGAGTATAAATTAAAATGGGTAGAAGATTTTTTAGATGGATATGATAAGAGGGTTGTTATATTTTACAACTATAATGTTGAGTTAGATAGTTTAAGAAAACTCCTTGAAAAAATGAAAAGACCTTATTCAGTATATAATGGTGGAGAAAAGGATTTCACTAACTTTAAAGAAAATGAAAATGGAGTTTGCTTATGTAATTATCAAAGTGGTTCAGTTGGAATAAACGATTTAGTTATATCAAACATCTTCATAGCATATAGTCCTAGTGATAATTATATTAACTGGGAACAAGCAAAGAAAAGAATTGATAGACACGGACAAGAACATACACCTATTTATTACTTTCTATCAAGTGGACTTGAGAATAGAATATATCATAGTTTATCAGTTGGAAAGAACTTTGATGATAGAGTATTTGTTGAAGAGATGGATAGTGATTTGATAAAATGAGAAGTGGAGATGTAGTATGTGCTACTTATGGAGATTTCAACTGTGAGAAAAGAGTTGGAATATTTGTAGTATTATACAATGAAAGCAACGATAGAAAATATAGTTATGGACATAGTAATATTCTTGCTTGTAAGATTACAACTAATAACTTTCAAGGAGATAGTTATACTGTAAGAATATATCAAGGAGATGGAGGACTTGAAGATGACTGCTTGGTTAATGTGAGTAAGGTTCATACATTTGCAACTACTCAAGTTTACAAGAAGTTAGGACATCTCAAGAAATCTACAATGGCTAACATATATAAAGAGTTGAGAAGATTTAACTTTGAAACTGAAAGTCAAGTTATGGGAGAGATTTAGATGGGACTTGAAAAGGCAATTAAAAGTGGGAAAGAACATAGACGACCTTATAAATATAGAAAGAACTATTGTAAATCAGTTGATGAAAGATGCAAGAATAATGGTGGTAGAAGGCATAAAAGACAATGTTTATATTGCCTTGGAAATCGTACTTATCAAAATGAAAAGGAGTTGGAACGAGTTAAGGAGGACTTAAAAAATCTTCCTTAATTTTTATTAAAGGTATTGACAAAAAACAATATTTATGGTATAATTATTATAGAAAGTAGGGAAGTACCCACTTCAAAGGAGGAATTAAAATGAAGAAAGGTTTATATGAAAATAAGTTAGGAGTTAAAATTGAGTTATTTGATTTTAACAAAGATGTATTTGGAAATAAGTATTGTACTTGGAGATGGTGTGATACCGGTACTTCTTATAATGTAAGAGTTGAAAGTTTTAAAGGAATGATTAAAGCAAATCATTATAAATTAGTGGAGGAAAGATAATATGAAAAAGAAAATTAAACCTAGTATGAAAGAAATGTTTAGAAGATATGTAGCAATACAATTTAGTGGAATGTATAATATGTTTGTTCAAGGGTATCAAGTTATGGAGTTAGCCGAGATAGATGATGTAATGGACTATTTCTATATTATGGAACATTATGCTGAATTAAAAAAGCAATACCCTGATGTATGGGAAGATGCTAGAAAGATAGGAGTTGAGATGAGTGAAAAGATTTACGGTTAAGGTCAATGGAAAAGAGTTCTTCTTTGATGATATAAAAACTGCTTTGGATTTAGTTGAGGTTACATACTTTAGTTGTAGAGTTGTATTTGCTGAACAAGGCTGGAAAAATGGTATGGTAATCAACACATCAGTTGACTTTAGTGAATTGTGTGATATGTATTACGATGGAGAGTAATAAAATACTCTCTATTTTTTACCTTTTATTTACCTTTTATTTACCGGTTAAACTATTATAAAATAAGGGAAAACTTAAAAAAGGTAAATAAGTAAATGAATGAAATGAGTTTTTTACAAGAGTAATATTTGTTATTACTTTTCTTTTATTTTAATTTTGTTTATTTACTTATTTACCTTTTAACATTAAACCATTATAAAATAAGGAAATTAGAGGTAAATAAAGAGGTAAATAAACGGTAAATAAGTAAATGAACGATAGGCTATTGACAAAATACAAATTAGATGGTAATATTTAGATATATAGTAATCAAAAAACATAGATAGGAGGAAAATATGAAAGTATATTCTAAAAAGAATGTATTTGATAGTGCTATGGATAGAATACGATGGGTATTCAAAGAGTTTGATAACAATGTAGTATGTGGCTTTAGTGGTGGTAAAGATAGTACTGTTGTTATGGAGATGGCACTAATGGTTGTTAATGAATTAAAAGAACAAGGAAAACTACCTAGTGATTACAAACTTAAAGTTATGTGGTTAGACCAAGAGGCTGAATGGACTGAAACTTGTAATTATTGTAAAAGAGTTATGCAAAGACCGGACATTGAGTTCTATCGTATGCAACTTCCATTTAGACTATCTAACAATGCAACTCTAGTTGGAGATAACTACTTACATTGTTGGGACGAGAGTTTGACTGATGAGCAACTTTGTCAACCTAGAGATAAAGATGCTTATAATAGATTATATTTAGACAAGAAGAAAAAGAGTGGAGAATATCTTGAGTTTAAAGATAGATTTCACGATGTATTTGAAAATATTTATAGTTGGATATTTGAGGGTAAGAAGTATGCTGTATTACAAGGACTTAAAGCAAATGAAAATACAAGAAGAAACTTACAACTAACATATCAAACTGGATACAAGAATATCACTTGGAGTTGTATAAGTGGTATTCACGGAGAGGGAGTTAGATTTAGCCCTATATATGACTGGAATAATATAGATAACTGGGTAGCAATATCCAAGTTTGGTTGGGACTACAATAAAATCTATGATGCTATGATACAATATGGTATTCCAGTTAACAAATTAAGAGTTAGTTCACTAATACACGAAACATCAGTTGCACATAACTCTACAATAGTTCAAGAGTTAGACCCTAAACTATATGAGAGAATGACACAAAGAATGCCGGGTATTAGTACATATTCTAAACTTATGGAAGATGCTCAAAAGGTAGAACTACCACCTAACTTTAAGGACTGGGTAGAGTACCGAGATTATCTTATTGAAAAATTAGTACCGGAAGAGAATAGACACTACTTCTATGAGATGACACAAACGAAGTTCTACAAGGAAAACCACGATGATGAAGTTGAAAAGTCTATCATTGAAAGTGTACTAACTATGGATATTGACAAGACCAAGTTTAAAAACATGGCTACTGCTAGGGACTTGGCAAATAGAAAGAAAAAGAAAATGGAGGAACATAATGAAAGAAATAATTAAGTTGATTAAAGAACACGATGGGGACTTTAGTCTTGAAGAAATAAATGAGATAGAAAACGAGTTATATAATAAACACCCATTAAAACATAATCCAGTTGCAAGGGTACAATTTATAGATGTAGATAAAATTGAACCAAATGATTATAACCCTAATGCAGTTGCAAAAAATGAGATGAAGTTATTAGAGATAAGTATTGACCACGATGGTTATACTCAACCTACTGTAACTATTTATGATAAAGATAGAGATAAGTATGTAATAGTTGATGGTTTCCATAGATACTATGTTATGAAAACATCAAAACTAATCAATGAAAGAAATAACGGAAAACTTCCTATCGTTGTATTGGATAAAGACATCAATGATAGAATGGCTAGTACTGTAAGACATAATCGAGCAAGAGGAAAACATAGTGTTAGTGGTATGGGTAATATTGTATGTGAGATGATTAAAAATGGTGCTACTGACGAAGAAGTATGTAATGAGTTAGGACTTGAAACTGATGAATTAGTTAGACTTAAATATACAAGTGGTGTTGCTAAATTATTTGAAGGGCAAGAGTTCTCAAAGAGTGCTAAACCCACATATCAAATTGAAAGAGAATATGACCCTACACTAGATGTAATGGAGGAAACTAAAGATGGAGAATAATAAGTTAGAAGTTGTAATGTTAGACCCTAACTTATTAAAGCCATATTTTAGAAACCCTAGAAACAATGACAAGACTGTGGAGGCACTTGTCAAGATAATTCCTAGAGTAGGCTTCAATGTTCCTATCGTTGTAGATAAAAATATGGTAATAATCAAGGGTCATAGTAGATGGAATGCTAGTAGAATACTTGAGTTAAAGGAAGTTCCAGTAATCATAAGTAATGCTAGTGAAGAGCAAAATAACAAGGATAGAATATTGGACAATGCTATTCACGAGTTAACTGAATGGGACTATGAAAAGTTAAAGGTAGAGTTAGACTTAACTGGAGTATCACTAGATGGATATAATCTAAAATGGATTTCAAAGGTTATAGATACTACACCAGTTCCACATAAAGATAAGGACAAGAAACCTAGTGATGTAATATTAACTATACCTTGTCCAAAATGTAAAAAGGAAATTAAGTTTAGTAAAAAGGAGTTGTTGAAATAATGGAAATTAAGTATATAGATATAAATGAAATTAAACCTTATGAAAATAACCCTAGATTAAATCGTAAAACAATAGATAAATTAAAAGAGTTAATTGCCAATGGAGAGGTAGTGTTTAATGTACCTATTGTAATAGACAAGAACAATGTAATAGTTAAAGGGCACTCAAGATGGACTGCACTTAAAGAACTTGGATATAAGATTTGTCCAGTAATCGTAAGTGAAAATAGTGATGAAATCAATAATGAAGATAGAATACAAGATAACATAGTTCAAGAATTATCTACTTGGAAACAAGAGGAGTTATCTATTGAAATTAGAGATACTGACATTAACCCTAAAGATTATAACATCAACTTTAAAGACCTTGGTTATCACGAAAAGTATAATCCGGATATAACTGCTGGAGATGTTAAATCGGCTCAAGCATTGTTCCTAGGACAAGGTCAACCTAGTAAGGACTTCATAGAGTTAGTATGTCCTTATTGTGGAGAAGAGTTTATGGTTGATAGAAACGAGGTAAAGAACTATGTATAATGAAGTTGCATTTATCGTGCCATCAATGTTTACTAGATTTAAACCTTTAGTCCAACTTTTAAATAGCATAAGATTATACTATCCACAATATCATTTAATTGGTTGCATACAGCAATTTAAAGATGATGAAATTGAAACATTAAAAGGATTTCCAAATACAACTTGGATAGTTAGTAATGAGTTACTTGGAACTTCAAAGCCTAGAATCTTGTGTCTTAAGAAAGGGCTAGAGATGGGGTTTAAATATTTTATCAATTTAGATGATGATATGACATTATGTGAAAAGACCCATTATGAACCTATTATAGAGTTCCTTAAAAATAACTCTAATGCTGGGTTAGTAAGTGCTAACTGGAGAAAGTCATTTAAGATGGTTGATAAAGTTGAACCAATAGATGAGTTTGTTAAGCAAAAGATAGTCTATACTGGTGGAGGTCTATGTTATAGAGATGATGTAGCAAGACTTATGCTAGATTTAGATTTCGATACAATATGTGATAACACTGAATGGTCATTAAAGAGTTATATCAATGGTTATGATAATTATAGATATTTAGGTAGTTTATGTGAACATAAGATTTGCCAAAAAGATGGTAGAAACCTATACCTTAAAGGTAGAGAGGGAGTTAGGTTATGCAACCCTGAATATGTTAATATGGTCAAGTCAAATGTAGGTAATGGTTGGTTAATTCCAGTAGATAAAAACCTAACGGATAAAGCCCACCAATTACATAAACAAAATCAAAAATGAAATATCTAATACACTGCTGTAATAAAAGACTATGGTATGTAAATGACTATCTAATTCCAAGTTTAGTGGAACAAGGTATAGATAGAGAAGATATAATTGTATATAATGACGAAAATAATGATGGCAATTTAACCAGTTGGTATAAGAGTTGCCAGTATGTAAGGGACAACCTAGAATTATATGATGGGTGTTGGCACTTACAAGATGATGTTCTTATATGTAAGGACTTTAAAGAACGAACTAAAAATCCACCATTAAATGATATAGTATGTGGGTATGTTGGTAAGTTTGATATAGAAGATGGACACGACTTAAAAGGAAAGCAAAATATTAGTTGTATGCCATATAGTTTCCAATGTATTTGGATACCTAATAGATTTATTTATGGATTTGTTAATTGGTTTGAACGAGAAGTAATCAGTGGTAAGAGAATGCAATTTTATTATAAACGAAATAAATATGATGATTTCTTCTTTAAGAAGTTTATGACTATGGAACATAAATATACTTTTAGTTATGCTCTTGAGGAAAATCTCGTAGAACACATAGATTATATTATAGGTGGTGCAATAGTTAATCCTTATATGTTAAGAAAGAAACTTAATAACACTGCTGTAAACTTTAAAGATAAAGATTTAGTAGAGAAATTAAAAATAGAGATGGAGGGAAGATTATGAAATATATGATACATAGTTGTAATAAACGATTATGGTATGTAGAAGAATATCTTATTCCATCTATGATTAGACAAGGAATACCTAGAGAGGACATAATCGTATGGAATGATAATGATAACATAGGGTGCTTGAAATCTTGGTATAATAGTTGTCTTTATATAAAAGAAAATGAGGACTTGGAATTAGGTATGTGGCACTTACAAGACGATATATGTATATGTAAGGATTTCTATACAAGAACTAAAGAAGTTCCTAACAATATTAATATTAGATGTGGATTTGTAACGAGCAAGTTTAATCCAAATGGAAAATGGAATAAAGGACTGCAACCAATAGGACTTGGCTGGATGTCATTTCCTTGTATATACATACCAAATAAATATATGAGTGAGTTCCTATTTTGGTTTGATACAACTGTCATTAAAGATGGGAAGTTTAAAAAGCAATATGATACCGGTAAGATGGACGACTTCTTCTTTTATAAATACATAAGACAATTACATCACGAAATAAAGAGTATGAATATAACACCTTGTTTAGTTGACCATATTGATTATCTAATTGGTGGGTCAACCTTGTTTGATAGAAAAGGAAAACAAAATAGAGCATTTTATTTTGACGATGGATATTTAGTTGATGAACTTGCTGAAAAACTAAAAGATAGGAGGTAGAGTTATGACACCTAGTAATAGTCCTAGTTTCCATCAGTATAAAACGGAAGAAACCAAGAGTGATTACAAGAACCCCACTGTTGGAAAAGGTACAAAGACTGATACATATACAAGGTGGAAACAAGATGGAGTACTAAATGATAAGTTATTGCTTATAGAGGGTTATGCTAGAGATGGTGCTAAAGAATATCAAATTGCCGAGGCACTAGGTATATCACATAACACTCTTATAAATATGAAAGCCAATTATAGTGAAGTTAGTGAGGCATTGAGGAAAGGAAAAGAGATAGTTGACTATGCTGTTGAAAAT
>Ga0247609_10001278_pt1 | contig 30765 bp, 33 predicted proteins | sample 172DNAGHGlowgp2_FD_193487 | JGI IMG/M metagenome (GOLD analysis project Ga0247609, IMG submission 193487) | Sheep rumen microbial communities from Palmerston North, Manawatu-Wanganui, New Zealand - 1728 DNA GHGlow gp2 | ecosystem: Host-associated > Mammals > Digestive system > Stomach > Rumen ... | reverse complement strand
CATCGACCTGATAATGGAAAAGGATCCTCGCTATGAAAGGCTCTATCAGTTGCGCCCGGGGGTAACGAGCTATGCCACGTTGCACAATGGCTATACCGACACGATAGAAAAGATGCTGATCCGTTTGGAAATGGATCTTTACTATCTGGAAAACCAGTCACCAATGCTTGATGCAAAGATCTTGGCTCAGACCTTCCTCTACATTGCCTTCGGCAAAAAATTCTGAATGCTACATTTTCTTAAACCACAAACGTAGCACCTTATCCTTAAGTACCATATCACTGCTGTTCAGTGTCTCGATGGTGAAAAGGTCATCCAAGGCGTTAATGCCCAACGGTGCTATGGTCTCAACATTCTCCACAAGAATATCACCCTCAGCACGCTCATGCTTGTGGCCATTATAAAGACGAAGAGTCTGACCCTTACGCTCAAAGTTGAACAAATAGCCATAGTGCCCCGTATCATGATCATGGTCTACGGCTTCCAGCAATCGCATCTCGACACCCCAGAATACACGGGTGTCAGAAAGATCACGACTTACACCTGTGGCCAGAGTATCAACACGTACCAAGTGCCAATAGCCATCAAGATCACCATTGTCGGAGGTCTCTATGTCGCAGCTTGTCAGAAGCAAGCAAATACCTGTAATCAACAGAAGGAAATGTTTCATCGTCGCGTGTTTAGGATTCCTGTTTTACTAAGTGTCAACTGAATGCCGTTGTTATTACCTCGAATGGCACCAAAATCGGCTCCCCAGGCGGCAGTAGCCCTCCAACCCTTTGCGAAGGTCCAGCCTACCTCAGCCAGCAAACTGGTGTTATACTTCCGATGAGTGTAGGGACTCTTATAACGGCCTAACCCGTCCTGCCACGATGCCAGAATACGATAGTGGAGAGTGGGCAGAGGCTGACCACTGATACCCAGGTGCCAGGCCTTAAACCGGTTGTTGTTCACCTCAATCCTGCCATTGTCATTATAGAGTGGAGAAAGATAGAGCGGATTGCCAGCTACCTGTCCCCAATGCTCCCACCCCATTAGGATATAATGATTGTAGAATTCGTCGATGCCGCCGATATGGTCTGAGAAAGAAGGGGTACGGTCATGATAGACAGCACCACTCTGATATTTCGTGTAGAGATACTCTATGACGATATCCTGCAGCCAAGTGCCCTTGCGCAGCTGCAATTCGGCACCCAGCATGATATCCTTGAAGTCATAAAGCAGATAGCGGTTGTCCTTCTTATCATTCCACTCGCTGCCTTTGCCATAGCCGTCATAATCGAGCATAAACATCGCCGACTGATCCTCGAAGAACTTATCGGCATAGAGGCTCACACACCAGTCGCCGAGATCGTAGTTAAGACGAAGCAGCCAACTGCCGAGATGGTTACCCTCTGAGTTCTGGTAAGTGGTCTCATTGACTTCACCACCACCAGGAATCAGTGCATGCAGGAAGGCCTTCAGACCCGAATCGTTGTGATATATCTTGTCACCGTTATCATCTTTCAGATAGGATGTGCCACCAAACTGGCAAGCCAACTCAACACCCAACTCTGCAGAGAAAGGTTTCCCTTCCTTACCGATCTTCAGATAGCCTGCCTTGCTGTGATATAAAGCATGCTCAGTGTAACGATGTTCCTGATGGGTGAAGTCTTTCTGCCAGTTATCGTCAGTATACATACCATAGGCGATATGTCCCTTGAGAGACAACCATTTACGGGTACCTGGAATCGCCCAGTATTCCGGCAAGGCAAGACGTACCTGAGGTACCGGACGGGCATTGATGCCAAGCGTCTGTGAGCCTGTGCTCAGCTCCTGGTTCTTCAGTTCCATCGGCTGCTCCTTGGCGCCTACGGTGAGTACGCCTTTCAGCCAGCGACCTTCGAAATACGCCTGCTGCACTACCAGCGTACTGGTAAAACCTGCAGCCACAGCCAGATCTGCACCATAGCCAATGCCCCACTTACGGCCATCATCAGCAGAAAGGGGGCGCTGGAGAGCACCACGAAGATAGCCATTCGATGTCTTCAGCGAACTCAGGCCATACTTGTTGGCATTGAGCCACAGGGGGGTATGGTCGCCACCAGAGAATGTCGCTTGGAACTCAGCCCGATACTGCAGACTGTCGAAGAGCGAACGATTTTGTGCACTGACAGTCTGGTAGCTACACATTATTAATAATATAGAAACGAAATATCTCATATCGGGTACAAAATTACGAAGAAAAAACGAGAAAAGATACACTTATAGGGAAAATCCCCTCCCTGTTTAGGGAAAATCCTTTGCAAACCTGCCGATTTTGTCGTTTCTTTGCACTGTGAAATAGAAAAAGAATGTCGAACAAGCTAAAATGATACGAATATGAAGAAGATGTTTTTCGCACTGATGGTGATGCTGACCACGACAATGGCGGCAAGCGCAATGAGCTACGAGCAGGCCCGCAGCGAGGCCCTGTTCCTCACCGACAAAATGGCATACGAGCTGAATCTGACTGACGAGCAGTACGAGGCAGCTTATGAAATCAATCTCGACTACCTGATGGGAGTAACAGGACGTGCAGATGTATTCGGCACCTACTGGGAGCGCAGGAATCTCGATCTCAGCTATATCCTGCTCGACTGGCAGTGGAGCGCCTATCTGGCAGCTAGCTATTTCTATCGTCCACTCTACTGGGAGGCAGGCTACTGGCACTTCGGTGTCTATCGCCGCTATCCGCACCGTGACTATTTCTACTTCGGGCGTCCGCACTTCTATGCCACCTATCGCGGCGGACACGCCTGGCACGTTTATGGCGGACATGGCTACTATTATGTACACAGAGAGCACTTCCGCTCATCTCCAAGAGCACACTTCGGTATGCACGATCGCTGGAACCGTGGTGACTTCCGTGCATCTCACCACAGCTCTACACGCATCACGGCAGGACCTAATCATGGCAATCACGGAGGTAGAATCGGCAGCAATGCTTCTGGCTATAACCGTCCCATGAATCATGGAAATGGTAACGTGAGTCGCAGACCAAGCAACAGCTTCGGAGGCTCTTATGGAAACAGACCGAATGGCGGTTCCTTTGGCAACAGACCGAATGGTGGTTCTCACAGCAGTAGCTCTAACGTGAACAGAGCACCTTCACGCCTAACTGAGAATTCTCACTTGAATAGCAGCTCGCGCCATGGAAGTTTTAGCGGACACGGCAGCACCCCCATCCGTCCCTCTCACTCTTTCGGAGGCTCGTTCTCTGGTGGTTCCCGTTCTGGAGGTTCATTCTCTGGCGGCTCTCACGGTGGAGGTTCCCACTCAGGCGGTTCACGAGGTGGTGGTGGCGGTCACTTCGGAGGCCACAGATAAACAAGGCTACAGTTCAAGCGTGCGGACCTCCGCATTCGACATCCTCTGAATATCGCTCATTGACTTTTTATAATATACTGCCTGGATGGCCTTGTTCATGATTCCATGGCCTACAGCCAGCACCTTCTTTCCTGGGAATGTCGCCCTGACATAAGCGATGAATTCGCCAGCCCTGGAAAGAAGGTTTTCTAATGTCTCGATGTCATCAGGCCACACTTCACCCTTCAGTTCTGGGATAAAGCGTCCAGTAAAACTGCCCCAGTCGCGCTCACGTAGCAAAGGGGTCGTCTGCACCTCAAGTCCATGGGGCTCAGCGATTATCCTGGCTGTATCGACAGAGCGTTTCAGATCACTGGCGATGACGGCATCGAGAAGTCGGTCTTTCCACGCCTCACTCAACTGAATAGCCTGGAGAATACCATTTTCATTGAGCTCTCCCTGCGTCTGTCCCTGCATGATCTGACGGGCATTATCCACCGTTTCTCCATGCCTGACTAAGTATAAAGTTGTCATCTTCTTTTAAATTTTGCTGCAAAATTACATAATTATTTGCTTTTTCCACCTTAATTTGCTATATTTGCAGCGCAAAACCAAGATTATTACGTATATGAAGATATTACAAAGTTCTGTTTTCCGTGCCATCTGTGCCATCACCGTTGGTATTCTGTTGATTAAATATCCTGATAATACCGTCACGTGGATTACCGTAGCCATCGGTGTTTTGTTCTTGCTTTCAGGACTGATTTCGCTGATTGTCTATGTGAATGCCCGCAAAAACGTGTCGGAATATAAGATCATTGATGCCGAGGGACGCGTGGTGGCAGGCGAAAAACCCACCTTCCCCATTGTTGGCGTGGGTAGTCTGATTCTGGGATTCCTGCTGGCACTGACACCCAACATCTTTATCACAGCCCTGATGTATATCATTGGAGGCATCCTGATTCTGGGAGCCATCAACCAGTATATGAACCTGATCAATGCCCGTAGGTTTGGTAAGGTTGGCATCGGCTACTGGGTGTTCCCGTCTGTCATACTGCTGATTGGCCTCTATGTCATCATCAAGCCCATGGTACCTGCCAGCATGGCAATGCTCATTCTGGGCTGGTGCTCGCTGCTCTATGGTGTGACGGAGTTGATCAACTCCATCAAGTTCCACTCCGACAAGAAGAAATTCAGGGAGGCGCAGGAGATCCAAGTGGCAGAGGAGGTCGTAGAGAATACAGAGGAACTGACGGTTGAAGAGGTCAAGGACGAAGTACCCGCTGATAATACTCAGCTTTCCGTTCCAACTTCATCGGATAAGCTCTAGAACTGCTGGGCATGCGGTAGAGACGCAACTGACGGCCTTCGAATGCGAAGGCTGTATATTCACCCACTTTTGGAGGTTCAACACCAAACTGGCGACAGGCTATTTCTGTGGCCAGTTGTCCTGCCGTAACGACACTTTCGCATAAAGGAAGGCCGCGCACCATCTGACGGAGATCTGTTTCCTCCACGATCTCCAGATCTTTATCTGAGGCGGTACCTGTTGTGCGACGGATGCGCGTAGCGGTATCAAAGAGGGCGATGCCCTCAGCTTCAAGAAAAGGAACCAACTGCTCCAGACGGAAACACTTATGGGCTGCATCCACAAAATAGTCCTTATCCTGAAAGAAGAGTAATCCGAAGATGCGCCACATGTCATTGATGAAATTCGGATAATAGAACTTCATCGACCAGCGCTTCTCTGAAGGCGGAAAAGTGCCAAGCATCAGCAGCCTGGCACCTTTAGGGAGAAACGGCTGAAAGGGATGACGCTCTACCTCCATTACTTCTTGCCCAGTTCCTCTATCACCTCCTCTGTAAAGCCCTGGATATAAGTCCTCAGAATATCAATACCACGCTTGTTCTCGCGTCCCCAGGGAATGATAAGGTCAGCAAACTTCTTCGTGGGTTCAATAAACTGCTCGTGCATGGGCTTTACATCGTTTTCATAATGGTCGAGCACCATGTCGACAGTACGCCCGCGCTCCACAACGTCGCGGCGGATATTACGTATCAGGCGCACGTCACTGTCGGTATCTACGTAAATCTTCAAATCCATCATGTCGCGGAGCTTCTTATAATGAAGTGTCATGATGCCCTCGAGAATGATGACGGGCTTCGGTTCTACATGAATAGTCTCCGGCAGACGATTGGAAAGCACATAGGAGTAGGTAGGTTGTTCGACAGCCTCGCCGTTTTTCAATTTCTTGATTTGTTCTGTCAGCAGTTTCCAGTCGAAGGCATCAGGATGGTCGAAGTTAATCTGCTTCCGCTCCTCCGGTGTTAGTTCGGTAGTGTCGTTATAATACGAATCCAAGGGGATGACCGCTGCACAATGAGGAGGCAGCGCTTTGGCAATACGTTTCACGACGGTGGTCTTGCCAGAACCTGATCCGCCCGCGATTCCAATAATAATCATAAACTTCTATTCAATTTTCACTTTTCAATTCTCACTTTTCACTTCTCCAAGTACACCACTGTCGGCAGATGGTCACTATAGCCATTGAGCCACTGGCCTCCAGCATGTGTGCGCAGGGTATTACCCTTGTAAGGACCATCCTGTTGTATCAGGTAAGGACGACGGAACACCTGATAATCAGTCAGTTTCAGGCCCGTAGTTCCCAAGAGCGATGACGATACGATAATCTGATCGAACAGATTCCAGGAACCTTGGAACTGCAGGGTACCTTCACCCGCCGCCAGCATATTCCACCAAGGATTATAGAGGTCACCCTCACCTACCTCAGCCTTTTCTCGCTTGGCTCCCAAGCACTTCGCCATCGAAGGGTCCTGAGGGTCGTCGTTCATATCGCCCATAATCAGCAACTTCACCTGCGGATCATCCTTCAGCAACGAGTCCTTTACCACTCTGAGCTGGGAGCCACCCTCCTCACGGTAATAAGAGGTTGCACCACGTGAGGGCAGATGATTCACCACGATGGTGACATGCTCACCTGCCAGTGTACCACTCACAATCAGGAATCCACGACTGGCACGCTTTGCATCCTCTGGCAACTTATATATATAAGGTATAAGCTTCACGTTACGCACACTGAAACGGGCAGGGTCATAGAGCAGGGCACAGTCGACACCACGCTGGTCTGGCCCTTCGATATGTGCGAACTGATAATTGCGGGCTTTCAATGGAGCCTCGTTACAGAGATCCGTCAGACATCTGGCATTCTCCACCTCAGCCACACCAATGGCTGCACAACCTTCCTGCAACTTGTCGGTACCCATTTCAGAAAGCACACGCGCCATGTTATGCAACTTGTTGACATATTTCTCGCCCGTCCACTTATAGGTACCCTCAGCCAGAAACTCATAATCGTTCTTGCCTTCGTCATGGCAGGTGTCAAACAAGTTTTCGAGGTTATAAAAGCCAATCGCATAGTCGGCCTTTCCTCCGTCTGGACGGGAGGCGCAGACTGTCGTTGTTGCCAAGAAAGCCCCTACAATTAATAGTAATAATCTCATATCTGATCGTTTATGAGTGCAAATATACCACAAAAATCTGAGCAGACAAAGAAAAAGGGACAAAAAAGTTTGTAGATTCCAAAAAAACTTCGTACCTTTGCACCCGCTTTATGCGAATTTAGTAATTAAACATTAATATTTAACTCAAAAATGAAAAAAGGTATTCATCCAGAAAACTATCGCCCCGTCGTATTCAAGGATATGTCCAACGGCGATATGTTCCTTTCGAGGTCTACAGCAAAGACGAATGATACAGTAGAATTCGAAGGCGAAACTTACCCAGTGGTAAAAGTCGAAATCTCTAGCACCTCTCACCCGTTCTACACTGGTAAGAGCAAGCTCGTTGACACCGCAGGTCGTGTTGATAAGTTCATGAGCCGCTACGGTAAGGCTGCGAAGAAGTAAGATTATAACCGCAAGATTTATAAAGGCACGTCCCAGGTAGTTGCATATGCCGAGGATGTGCCTTTTTATTATTAAGTACCCAATGACATAAAACCTGTTCAAGAATGAAAAGGCTGTCCTATTTGATTCCATTATTTATCCTCGCCTCATGCGCATCCGAGGATAATTCAATGTCCCCAGAGCCCATACCAGCCCCGGTTATCGAGCCTGTCGCCAACACCAACCAGAATGACGCATCGGAGAATCCCTATCTGGCAAGACTTGAAATGCCAAAGACAAAGACTGGCAGCCAAGTCATCACTCACGAGACGAAAGACTTCGGGGTGAACTACTCCATAGAATGGGACGGCAAGCTGAAAGCACAGCGCTGGACCTGCTACCAGTTCTACGAAAAGAATTTCCCCCACAATGGAAACAGCCGCAAAGGACTTTGGCCTAATGGCGACCCCTGGGCCTATGACCCAAACGTGCCAATGGAGGATCAACAGGCAAAGACCAACGAGCTCAGCAAATCGTACTTCCCAGGCTTCCCCCAGACAACGGCCAATTACTTCCAGAAGGGGCATATATGCCCTTCGACAGACCGCCTTTTCTCCAGGGAAGTCAATGAGCAGACTTACTACATGACGAACATCTTGCCCATGGTGGGCAAGTTCAATCAGGGCATCTGGGGTGTCATGGAGAATAAGCTGCGGGCGTTCATTGGCGAGACCATGGACTCCCAGACTTTTGCCATGAGCAGGACCTGGAACGGTTTCTGCGACACGCTCTTCGTCTGCAAGGGCGGCACCATCGACAATGCAGAGCAGATACTTGGCTATACCGTCGAATCGGCCAAGACGTCTGGCGAGACAGAACTGCATCCTGGCAAGCATATCATTCCAAAGTATTTCTTCATGGCTCTGCTCGCCAAGAAGGGGAATAACTACAAAGCGCTTGGCTTCTGGGTGGAGCACCTCAATGAAGACCATTCGAAAGATCCGCTTGGCGACTACGTGGTCAGCATCGACCAACTGGAGAGCTTGACGGGCATAGACTTCTTCTGCAACCTGCCTGACGACGTAGAGGACAAGGTAGAATCAGTATCTTCTGAACAGATAAAGAATGATTGGGGACTGAAGTGAAAAGTTAAAAAAAAACAAGACACCACAACTTTTCACTTCTCACTCCTCACTTTTCACTCCTTTTTTGTATCTTTGTACCCAAGAACTTAACATGTCTATATTATAAGAAATGAAAACCGTTTACGATTTCACTGTCAAGGACAGAAAAGGAAAAGACGTATCTCTGAAAGAGTACGCCAATGAAGTGTTGCTGATTGTCAATACAGCAACCAAGTGTGGATTCACCCCGCAATACGACGAACTGGAGAAGCTCTACGAGAAGTATCATGCACAGGGTTTTGAGATCCTCGATTTCCCCTGTAACCAGTTCGGACAGCAGGCTCCTGGTACCGATGAGAGTATCCATGAGTTCTGCAAGCTGAATTACGGTACAGAATTCCCCCGCTTCAAGAAGATCAAGGTCAATGGCGACGATGCTGATCCCCTCTACAAGTTCCTTCAGGAGCAGAAGGGTTTTGCAGGATGGGACATGAGCCACCAGATTGCTCCACTCCTTGAGGATATGCTCTCAAAGGCTGACCCCGACTACAAGCAGAAGCCCGACATCAAATGGAACTTTACCAAGTTCCTTATCAACAAGAAGGGTCAGGTAGTAGCTCGCTTCGAACCAACAGAGAATATAGCAAATATTGAGGCTCAGATTGAAGAACTGCTGAAATAAGGATTCCTTTTATACATAATCACATCAAAAAAGGCTCGTTTCACAACGAGCCTTTTTCATAAAAACTTACTTAAAAAACTAAATTAATCAACCATAAACCTTAACCATTAAAATCTTATCTGCTGCAAAGATACATTTAGATTTAGAAACTTATGTTCATATAGCGTTTTTTGATGTTTAAAATGCGTTATTTGGCGGATTTTCCACTTAAAATCACGTAATTTCAACATTTTTAGCCTCAAATCATTACTTTTTCATCAAAAAATGATGGTTATTCACGGAAATTATCTAATTTTGCACATACAAATACTGACCATAAATGGATTATCGGATTCTATTAACGCTGGCCATCATGGCGATGATTATCATTTTCTTCCTGATAGGAAGGAACGCCTATCTGCGCAGTATACGATTCCGAGAGCGTACACAGCTCAATGCCATCTTCACCAATATCACCCACGAACTGCTCACTCCCCTCACCGTGATTTCCGCCTCTGTCGATAAGCTCAGGGACGAGGAGCCTGACTATAGCCGCGACTACGATCTGATGCAAGTCAACATCCAGCGCATGGTGCGACTATTACAGCAGATCCTTGAGACCAGCAAGTCAGAGGCTGGTGAACTGAAGTTACTGGTAACACAAGGCGACGTCATGCGCTATATCCGTGAGACAGCAGAATGTCTGGAGCCGCTCCTCCTCAAGAAGAAGATGAAATTCACCATCACCTGTCAGCCTGAGAGTATGATGGGATGGATAGATACCGACAAACTCGACAAGATTATCTATAACCTGCTCTCAAATGCAGCCAAATATTCCAGCGAGAATGGTGAAGTAAGCATCAAGGCCACCACGAACTACACCTATGATCACATCCGCATCATCGTCAGTGATACTGGCGTTGGCATCCCACCCCATAAGCTGCAACACCTCTTCGAACGCTTCTATATAGGTGATTTCCGTGAGCAGCGCACCATCGGAACAGGTGTGGGACTGGCCCTCACGCGCGACCTTGTCTACCTGAATCAAGGCACTATCGACTGTCAGAGCGAAATGGGCAAAGGTACCACATTCACAGTCACATTACCTATATATAAAGAAGCCTTCAAGCCTGAACAAATTGATGAACAGCACAAGATCGACTTCAACATCCCCAAGAATACCATCGTCGACTTCCAGAGTATCGTTCCGGACATCAACGCAGACACAGGCAACAGCCCCGACGACAAGTATAAGCTGCTGATTGCCGAGGACAACCTCGAGTTGCTGATGCTCATGCAACAACTGTTGAAGGCATACTACAGAGTCTACATCGCCAAAAATGGTGCTGAGGCACTGAAGATAGTCCAGACCAAGGCACTCGATCTGATTGTCTCCGACGTCATGATGCCAGAGATGGATGGTTTCGAACTCACACGTACCATCAAGGGCAACACCAACTACAACCACCTTCCTATCATCCTGCTCACAGCCAAGACAAATGAGGAAGACGAGGAACAGGCACTCGAGGCTGGCGCAGACGAGTTCCTCACCAAGCCTTTCCGTCTGAAAGACCTCAAGCTGCGCATCGACAACATCATCGAGAACCGTAAGCGCATGCAAATCGAGACCAGTCAGGAGGGCGGCGAGGAAGTCCGCCAGAAGGTAGCCAAGCCTCTGACCCCCGAGGAGATTTTCGTGAACCGTGTGCTCGAGTTCGTACACCAGCACCTGGCTGATGAAGATTACGACCGCGATGCCCTGGCTGCCGATATGGGTGCCAGTGCTTCCACCTTATATAATAAATTAAAGGCCATCACAGGCATGAATGTCTCGACTTTCATCCGCGATGTCCGTATGAAGGAAGCCCGCCGCATGGCTGAGGAGAATCCCACCCTCCGAGTCAGCGACCTCGCCTACAGCGTCGGATTCCATGATCCACGCTATTTCTCCACCTGTTTCAAGAAACAATTTGGCATCCAACCCAAGGAGTTTCTCGACAGCTTGTTACAAAAAACATAAAAAACATATCAAGTTCGGTATTTTTTCACCTTTCACTTTTCACTTTTCACTTTTATTTTGTAACTTTGCACGCGGATATCACCAATCCTAAACTTTATAATTATGGCTAAACAAAAAAAATTCATCCTCCAAGAGAGTGAAATTCCTACACAGTGGTACAACATTCAGGCAGACATGCCCAACAAACCCATGCCACCGATTCATCCAGTAACCAAGCAGCCGCTCGGTGTCGACGATCTGGCACACATCTTCCCTCGTGAATGTTGTGTACAGGAGTTGGATACCGAACATGCATGGATCGACATTCCTGAGGATGTACTCGAGAAGTATAAATATTATCGTTCTACACCATTGGTGCGTGCATACGCCCTTGAAGAGGCACTCGGCACGCCTGCACATATCTATTTCAAGAACGAGAGTACCAACCCACTTGGTTCACATAAGATCAACTCTGCCCTGCCCCAGTGCTACTACGCCAAGCAGGAGGGCACCACGAACGTCACCACAGAGACGGGTGCAGGCCAGTGGGGCGCTGCCCTCAGCTATGCTGCCAAGATCTACGGTCTCGACTGTGCTGTCTACCAGGTGAAGATCACCATGCAGCAGAAACCCTACCGCTCCAGCATCATGCGCACCTTCGGTGCCGTTGTTGAGGGTTCTCCCTCCATGTCTACCCGCGCAGGAAAGGATATCCTGACAAAGGATCCTACCCACTCAGGTTCACTGGGAACGGCTATCTCTGAGGCTGTAGAGCTCGCCACCACCACACCTAATTGTAAATATACCCTGGGCTCCGTGCTCAACCACGTAGGTCTCCACCAGACCATTATCGGTCTTGAGGCAGAGAAGCAGATGGCAATGGCTGGCGAGTATCCCGATATCGTGATTGGCTGCTTCGGTGGTGGTTCCAACTTCGGTGGTATCTCATTCCCCTTTATGCGTCACAACCTGAAGGACGGTAAGACGACAGAGTTCATCGCAGCTGAGCCAGACAGCTGTCCAAAGCTGACACGAGGCCAGTTCCGCTACGACTTCGGTGACGAGGCTGGTTACACGCCGCTGCTCCCCATGTACACCCTGGGTCACAACTTCAAGCCCTCCAACATCCACGCTGGCGGTCTGCGCTATCATGGTGCCGGCATGATTATCTCCCAGCTCATCAAGGACGGTCTGATGCACGGTGTCGACATTCCGCAGCTCGAAACTTTCGAGGCAGGCATGCTCTTCGCTCGCACTGAGGGTATCATCCCTGCCCCTGAGAGCACCCACGCCATCGCAGCCACCATCCGCGAGGCTAAGAAGTGCAAGGAGACTGGCGAGGAGAAGGTGATCCTCTTCAACCTCTCAGGCCACGGACTCATCGACATGCCGAGCTACGAAGCCTTCATCAAGGGCGACCTGCAGAACTACACCGTCACAGACGAGATGATCGCAGAGAACCTTGCAGAACTCGACAAGCAATAACAATCGGACATCTATACTAAAAAGGGCCCATCGGTTGATGAGGCCCTTTTTAGTGGATACGGGAAAACCTCATTACACATTTTGTGTTACACATTTTGTGAAATCAAGTTAGAGAAGATCAAAAACATTTTTTGCTTTTTCCTTGGATATCCGCTAAATAATTTGTACTTTTGCACCAGAAAGTTAGAAAAAGTGTGGCAAACATACACAAAAACGAACTTTCCAGTGTAAATTATGAGAATAGGAAGAGAAATTATCAATCAGTTCAAAACATGGAAAGACGCTCCTAATAGGAAGCCTATTCTGTTGAAAGGTGCTCGTCAGATTGGCAAGACGTGGGCCATGGAGACGTTTGGCAAGGAGTACTTCAAGTATTGTGTGAAATTTGATTTTGATAGACAACCAGAATTGAAGTCTGTATTTCAAACAACCAAGGATCCCAAGCGACTTGTCAAAGAACTGGCATTATATCAGGATCAGCCTATCATTTCTGGTGAGACGTTGATGATTTTCGACGAGATACAAGAGTGTGAAGAAGCACTTAACAGTCTGAAATACTTTTGTGAAGAGGCGCCAGAATATCACATCATTGCAGCAGGATCGCTTTTGGGTGTTGCCGTGAAAAAGCGTAAGATGACAGTACCTGTTGGTAAAGTGAAAATCATCGACATGTATCCCATTTCCTTTAAGGAATTTCTTCTTGCAAGCGATGCACGTACCTATGAATATATAGAATCACTGGAAGAAATCAGTCGTCTGCCAGAGATTATTCTGAATAAGCTAAGAACAGAATATCGTCGTTATCAGGTCTCTGGTGGAATGCCAGAGGCTGTAGTAGCTCTGTTGGACAATCAAGGTATCAGCGAGGTGGAATCTGCACTTCAGGATATCCTCGATCTTTATGAATTAGACTTTTCAAAATATGCTGAACCGCGCGAGATTCCACGTATTCATGCCATCTGGCACTCATTGCCAGCCCAGCTATCAAAGGAGAATCGCAAATTCATCTATAAGATTCTCAAGACTGGAGCTCGCTCAAAGGACTACGAGGATGCCCTCATGTGGCTTGAGGATGCTGGAATGATTTATCGTGTATTCAGTATCAGTAAGCCAGGTATGCCTCTTTCTGCCTATGAGGAGACCGATGCATTTAAGGTTTACACTTGCGATTGTGGCTTGCTCCGTCGATTGGCACACCTGCCTGCAACTGTTGTGACTGACCCTATAGCCAATTATACAGAATTTAAGGGTGCCATGGCTGAAAATGCAGTTTTGCAATCAATGATGCCCCTCATGGATAATCAAAAACCATATTATTGGACCTCACCAGGAACGGCAGAAGTTGAGTTTGTCATACAGTGGGGTGATGAGATTATCCCTATTGAAGTGAAGGCAGAAGAAAATATAAGTGGTAGCAGTCTCTCTGTCTATTTCAAGACCTATGCACCCCATTTCCGCATACGTTATTCCATGTTGAACCTCCAGTACAATGAGGGCTTGCTAAGCTGTCCAGCCCCTATGGCAGGCTGGCTCGACAAATGGATGTCAATCATAAAGCAGGCCAAATAGCATTGCCCACCCAACTGCATCTATGGGCAATGCCGTTGTCAGTGTAAATAGATGATGAACCAAGATGCGCATTGGTCATCAAATTATACTTAAAATCACTATGACGATGAGCCTTCAAATGAAATTTGACGGCATAAAAATGATGCCTATAATGATTGATGCCCATTGTCTATGGAATCAGATAAGGATAGGCATCGATGCGTTGCCACAATCTTTCTTCCTCAGGCACACAAACAAAACCTTTCCAACTGAAAAAGACTTCTCGTTCTTCTTCAGTCAAATAAGTAGCAATGCGCTGCATTTCCAACTTCGTCTTCTCCGTCTGATAGGCACCATTTGCGATATGAGGAGAAAGTTCAATGGCGTTGGCGACACGGTGTTTGAGCGCGAAGCCTCCTTTGTGCAGATGACTGCTTGATAACGGCACGCGTATTATCGAAGTGAAAATTTAACCCTTTCACTCAGAAAGGCCCATATTGATACACCATTTAGCCCTATCAGTCAGATAAGGCTTTAATCGTTCGTATGGTATTGTAAAATGGAACGTTCCTGCAGCGAAACAACTTATCTCATAAGGCTGGAAAGAAAAGACCACACCATTTTCTGACAATCCAGGCTGTGGCAAATTAACCTTACCTGTTGGATGTCCCTCTTCATCTTTGTCAAATACATAACTCTTGATATCTGGTTTCCATTCTCGATAGTTCGGGTTCCTCTCAGCCTCATCCACGAGCAAATCCACTATGTTGTCAAAGGCATGTTCAACAAACAGATACTTGAAATCAATTTCTTGACGATGAACATGGTCATAAGAAACCAGCCTTTCCGTATAGTAACCATGAATACCGCCACCGTACTCATTAGTGCATTCCTGATAGGTAACGAATCTGTTGTTACTCACTCTAGCCTGTAAATTCAATTCAAAAAAGGCTTCTATTGGATAGCAAGCTGTATCATCCGTACTAAATTCATCTTTTTTGAACGAAAAGAACAAGTTGGATGTATATTTCTCGATCTGTTGATCACTATAATCTTTCCCGTTGTATGACATGTCTTTTGATAGAGTCTTTACCGCTCTTTCTGCCAACCAGCTCCTAATCAGTTGTTTATTCTTGACAGTTGACTTAGGGAAATCAGCCGAAAAGCTAAAATGACATCTACTACTAAATTCCGCATTGCGTTCTTTCTTGTATCTGTAAAAGGACTTCATCGGCTTTTCAGAAGTACTTATAATAGGCGAGGTATATTCCTCTAATATGATCGAATCACTATCGGCCTTCAAACTCCCACTGTCATCCATAGCCGAATTATTGCATTGAATACTCATCCATGTTGAATCCGAATCCAAGTCCTGACCATCAGTAGATAGGCCCCAATTCCACTCATCTGTTCCAAGGAAACCTCCAAGAACCATAATTATAAGTAACCCAACCAATAACCTCATCCTATTCATAGCGACATATCACCATTATGCTCCATCACCTTTAATATCAGATGTGACAATCCTATCTTTAACTCTGAGACATCTTCTCGTTCATACACTACAGAAGAAACTCCCTTATTGGGAACCTTTTCTTCCACCTGACATCTCTTATTCATCAACAATTCACGTTTATACTTCCTTTCCTCTATACTCGACATGATCCTCATTCTATCCTCATCCTCAGAGAAGAATCAGACATATCCTCCCTCTCCAACTTGGAAAATATCATCTTCTGTACCTATAACATTGCAGCGGAATCAACTACCTCTATAATACTGTCCACCTCTTCACTCACATACTCTTCATAAGATTCCTCAGCATTCTTTTCCAAAACATTCTCAACACCTGCCTGATCAGCACAACTGGCCAAAATCAGCCCACTAATAAAAACGAAACACTTTTTCATAACTTTGTACTTTTTAGAATGAAACGATTACCCATTATTCACTTTACTATCTCACCTTTGCCATTCACTATCACCTTGTCACCATATGACACGGTACACAGATAAAGGTCAGAGTCTATAGCCTCGATATTGCAATAAATCGGCATTGTCACTCGGTGACCATCGGCTGTCATCAGTCCCTCAAAGCCGTCGCCTGCTACATAAGCCCTCAGCCTTGCTACAGCTTTCGGATGATATGTTTCTTCCAATATCTCTGTAATCTCGTCATCAACCTTATTCACAATATTGCTCCGATATCTAATTTCCTCCTTTTCATATTCCAGCATACGGAGTCCAGAGATGTAGAAATCATTGATCAGATTACCCTCCATGTCGTACTTCCGCAAAGTATGATCAGGCATCGTCACATTAATTGTTCCTTCATCGACATAGGCACATCCCTTCATCAGCGGCAAGATGGGCTTCAGGTGCTTATCGAGTACAGCGCTCTCCTCTTCTTTGGTGATAACCCAGTATCCTTCAGAAGTCCTGTTTATCGTGTAGTATTCCTGTGGCAGGACCATTTTCCCTGTCTTATCCATCAGCCCATAGCAATCATCTGCAATCGAGCCTACCACGCAGTAGTCACCCTCGAATATATAGCCCTTCATTTGTGGATAGTATATAATTCCCGGATCAATCACGACCTCTCCTCTCCCATTGATAAACTTGATATGACCATCCTCATCCACACTGGCAATGCCGCCAGAGAAAATCCATGCATGATTATACTTTGGAGCAATCGCCACCTTACCTGTATATTTGTTAAAGTAACCCCGTTTCTCACCATCACTGTAGCAGACGAGGGAATCCTTATTATCTGGTTTGGCAATCCAGGCCACATGCCTCAACAGTTTCTCCCCTGTACAGGCATTGTACAGATATCCTTTCCCGTCATGGTGATTATGGTAATACACGTTATGACTGACAATCTCAATCTGATCGCAATTAGGATTATCACAATAATGAGGCCGATAGAACTCGTCATACATAAGGTCTATAAACGCAAACACTAATGCTAATGCAACGAAAAGCGTAACAACGGATGCCGAAATGGCAAACACATACCAGAAAACCTTTGAAACCAAATCCTGCCGCTTGTATCCGAACAGTCCGAAGAACCATCCAGTTGCCTGACACACGCCCTTCCATATCACAGCGAAGAACAATTTTGTTGATACCTTTTTCATATCCTTACACTATTTAATCATTAATATCTTTTATCCATCCATTTTTCAAATCATAGTAATCCACAAGAGTATCAATCGTCTGAGCCATTATTACCCCGCACATTCCTCCTGCAGAAGCTGGCAAAGACTTTTTTTCTAATATCACCATAATCGTATAAAGAGGATCCTCTGAAGGGAAATAGCCACATAGTTCCATCCGATGTCCACCTTCTACATTTCCTGAAGTACATCCATGAGCTGAAACGTTCGTATAACTTCTGCCTGCCCCTTTAAATAATCCTGTTGATACTGCATGTTTAAGACCTGCTTGCAATGCACTGATTTGTTCTGGCTTAGCTATCTGATTGCGGATAACAATACCGTCTTTTCCCTCAGAAACCAGTTTCAACATTTTCCCGTCATTTGCTATGGTGTTGCAGAATGTCAGCATACCCATCACACCATGAGAGCTATCGCCAAGATAAGAATCCACTAGAGAATTGTATTCTGACGGATTATTACCATACACGAGTTCTTTAGCTTTAGCAAAAGCGACATCCGAGCAATGCCCCAATGCCCAGTCAAGATCAATCTTGCCATATCCTCCTCTTCGCCAGTTGTGATCCTTGATATCACCATAGACGCCATTCTCAGTATCAAATATTGTTTCTGGACTTACTTTCCCACTTGACAATAAAGCGAGATAGGCTGCACCTTGTGTCATTAGGCAAATATCATTATCATATTCACAAAACAGGTAGTCTTCCCCTTCCTTCTCATAAGAGACGTTTGCCTTTATCCTTCCAGTCTTTGTCTCTACGACGAGAACAATACCTTTATTTATATCAGGAAATTCGCTTATTTCGTCAAATAAGAAACCCGTTACCATATCTTCCAGATATCTGTCAGAGTGGCTTATCACCAGCTCTTCGACTTTTTTCAGATTTGCAAGAATCTGAAGACGTTCCAGGTCTTTGTTTGAAAGATTCAGATTGCCCACATTCCTATAATAATTCAACAACCAACGAGCACCTTCCTTACCAAGGCATGTATGTTTATCCGCTTTCAGATAATAAAAGGCAGCAAGCTGTTCGTCTTTCAGACCTGGATAATCTTTTCCAGAATAGATATTCCCTAATATCTTGTAAGCATAAGGGACTTTTTCTGCCATTTCCACCAATTTCTTGATACCATCTGGGCGGAAACCAGAATTTGTAGGAGCGCAACCTAATAACATCGCTAATGTACTCTCTTGCTCTACAGCTGCCTCTATCATCTGCCTTCCACGCAATGTGTCGCCTTTTTCTATTACCATAGCCCCCAAAATAGCATCCTTATCGGCTTCGTTCTTCGCCAATTTTGATAAGATTTCCAACTCATTATCAGAAGGCAAGCATCCGAAATAATCTTCCACTCTGTTGATGGCGCCATAGTCCTCTGCCAATGTTACCATATTTAACATACTGATAAAATCAGGCTTAACGCCAATACCATCGCGATAGCAGTCTGCGAGCTTCAAGCAAGCCTGTCCGTCACCCCAGTGAGCCTTCTCCATCAGGACATCGATTTCACTTTTCGGCGCCCGCTCAGAAAATCCGTCAGTCACATCATCTTCCATGTACTGATCCGCACAGCTGATGAAAATCAGTGTTACTATCAATGCAAAATATTTCTTCATAAGTCACTTGTTTTTTCATTACACTTTCGCTGTTGCTAATAGTACATTGTCACTGCTGCCATCCCAATACAAGACAGGTAGGAGTTCCTCAGGAATATACTCATGCACCATACATGCATTCCATGATGCGCTAATCCTATTACAGTATTCATCCATTTTCTCCTCTGTCAGAGGTTCTTTGGATATAACATAGTTGTTATAGCTACGATCGTCACTATCATCAAAAGAGTCAAACGTAGGATAACTCTCCCAGATATTGCCTATGTGAAGGCCTGCTGGGTTATGTATATAGCCCTCCCGACTATACCACTTGCTAAATCGATGAGTAGGATTACCATACATCTCAGAATGTGCATCAATCTCATCTAAGCCATTAAACAAGTAGTCTTCAATAAGAATAAGGCTATCCTTAGGCAAACACTGAATATCATAATCAGCTATATGTTCATCCATTCTGTCCGTCCACATCCATTTCATATTTTCAATAGCTTTTGCCTCATTGGCAACAGCCGGAGCCTCATCGATCAGCATCTTGATAACACCATCGATGCCTTTCTCTCTCAGACAGTCACGGAAACGAATGTTATACTTGACAATATCGCCAATATAGACAGACAACCCACCAGGCATCTTCCGAACATAGTTCACAGCCTCTGCCAAACTGCCGAACTCACACCCGCCATAACACGGGAAAAATACTTTCTGCTTCATAATCACACACCCTTTTGGATAAGGATTAACCTCTATGCGTTTTCTTATAATGAAATCAGCCACAATGAAAATCTATCACCGTGGCTGAAAAATTCTGTGTTATTTGTTTACAAGGTGCTATTTAGCACATACCATATAATGCTGTGATTCATACCATGCAGACTCTAACAACTCCAAACTAAGCTCTATTTCAGATACATTTGCAGGATCAAAAATAGTTGCCATATTATCTTCTGTATTAATAGCTGTTATAACTATAGCATGATTAGTAGCATCTTCTTCGTCAGGTCTTTCTGGGTAGAGTTTGTCACTATCAACGGCGACAATAACACTTTTACCTTTCTCTAATGCTTCTTTTATATCTTCAATGCCTGCTCCATATCTCCGAGACACTATCAAGCCCGTGTGCTCCATGAGATTGCCCATAAATTGCAATGGTGTTCCTGCTCTTTTTATCCAGTGGTTGTCCTTTGCAACCTCCAATAAGTCCTCTTCATCAACCTGTATGCCTCGTTGTCTTAAGACGTATGCCTCGCATTGGATCTCACAGAGGTTTCTTCCCCCTTCTGCTGCCAATTGCAAAATAGGGTGCTCTTCTTCCTCGATTTGTAAGGCAATTTTAAGAGTTTCGCGCAATTCTGCGTTAGTTCCAACTGCTTCTAGCACCTGTCTCATCTCTTTCTCATTGACGTTACCTTCTAAGAAAGCAGCCATCAATTCATCAGATATATTGTCTTTATTTACCATAGGCTTTAATGTCATTAAGTGCGACTCGTGCCAATTGCGCCATCGCACGCCGTTTTATATTGTATAGGTTCGCAGTAGTAATGTTCATCTCTTGTGCCAACAGTTCTGGCTCCTTGTCTTCGAAAACGAGGCAACGGATTACGTGCACATATCTTTTTGTCGGCATAGCCTTAAAGAGACGCTCCAAATCAGCTCCTGCTGACGTCTCCGATCCAATGATTACCATCTGAGTATTCACATCATAAGGAGTCTCCCGGCTCTTGTCATCTATCATTTTAGCACGTATCTTGATGAAGTACCTGATAGCAAGAATCTTCAACCACATATACACAGAACTCCGATACTCGAAATGACGCAATTTTGCAGCATCATTCTCCATCAAGTAGACATACAGTTCGTTTACCATCTCATCGTACTCTACTTCATAGTCGAACACCAGTTTTATCACACTACAGAACAAAGGGCGACATTTCTCGAAGAAGAACTCCTTCGTGACCTTATTGTCCCTCTCAATCAGACCTTGTATGATTACTTTGTCTGTCATTCCTCGGTGCAAAGATTATTGATATCTTCTAAGAAATCACAACGCAGGTTCATTAAGAGTTCCCTTGTATACTCTTTAAGTAATCCCTTATAAAATGTAACATCTTTATGATTGGTATGAGTAATACGTTCCCATAAAGTGCGTCGTGTAGCATCTTCATAAGCATGGTTTATCCCTTCACGATCATCTTCAGTCATAAGCCTACCAATATGCTGCTTGTCAAAAATGCTTTCCAAAGATTCCGACTCGCCAGGATGTATTTCTGCCAATAGCTCTTTCAGATATTGGTAATACTCTTCTTCAATCTTGAGAGGAAGATCTTTTGAATAATCCCCAATTGTCTCAGGCCTCTCTATAGCAGCCTCCTTAACAAGATTGCCAAAATACTTGTTTAGTAACAAGTCTTCCTTTTCCCTACATTTATTCTCAATCTGTTGTTTCTTCATCTTTAATCATATTTTCTTTATCTTTATTAACCTCAGTTTTTTTATTACTTCTTTCTTGTTTTTGATATAAGATACGATAAACTTTCCTACATGTCTATTTAGTGTTAATATTGCAAGAACAGCAAAAACAAGTAAAATTGTTATCAATCCACTCAGGAGTGCTGTAATAAAAAACAGTCGTATTTGCTGCCTTATTGCTAATTCTTTGAATTCAACATGGAATTTTAATCCCAACCTTTTTATCTCTTTAATTTTCCTTATATCATTGAATTCTATATAGTTCATTGTGATAACATCTGGTTCTGGAGTCATTTTTGAGAATTCCACTGCACCCCAGAATTCAAAGCTTAGTTTGATTGAATCTACAGAAGTTGACAGAATTTCGACATCATAATACGCTTGTGAAATATCTTCAAATCTTCCCCACTTTGGCAATTCCATTGGTGTTCCGTTTCCAAAGAAATGATCAAGCGCCCCCAATAACCCCGTAACTTTTGAGTCATTTTTACCACTAAATTCATGATTCGAAGTTGCAGTCGGAAAATCGTGGCCATAGTATACAAACCAGTTTACTGTATCATTTAAATCTGCATTATAAAAAGACATATTATTATAAACAATACCATTTATGGGTTTTAATACTTCATTTCTTCCTTTAGGAAATATTGACGGGTAGTATGGAAGATTCATCACTATTGAATCCCATAACAATGGTCTATTTTCATATTGAGGATAATAATTATTCTTAAATGTTTCACAAATATTATTACTCATAAAAGCAGGAAGATCAGGAGCATCATCAGTGGTTACTGATTGCCACCTGCCATTATTACGAACTTTATCATAATTGAAATAACCTTGTTTCACTATAACCTTTGCAGAATCTTTTATGAGTTCTTTCTTATCTGTTGCAGGTATTTGGAACTTCCATATTCTATAAGACCGATAATGCGCAGAATCATGATCATAAACATTCTTATAATTCATTGCCTCCGAGAAAATCTTTATATGTCTTACAGGGACCTCATTCCATTTAAAAAAAACAGAAAAAAGTACAGCTATTAAAAGTAGAAAAATAACAATCTCAATAACAGATTGGATCTTAACTGGTTCTTCTGGCATCAAATGCCATGAAAAAAACTTCTTAAATGACTTATACCACATCATAATTCTACAAAATCAAATATTGTTAATTTATTTTGCACTTATTCTTTCTTTTCTCTCTTCAATATTTCAATTAACCTATTCTTTTGACCTTTTGTTAAATATTTACTATTGAGTATCAACGAATCGGTGCTCCTAATATTTTCAATATAATAATTATCATTACCTTTGCGGCGCAACATCCATCCATTGATAATATGGATGTCGTCTTTTATAATGCCATAAGAACCTGCAAAATTATTCTTATTCATCACAACAAATGAATCAGATGGATTTGCAAAAGGCCGAACTATTATTTGATCATTATTCTCCTCTATTAAATAATCATTTATATAGCTATTTTTGGCATACCGCTTAACGGGCTTTGTATCAACCAAACCATTCATATTATATTTATAATAAATAGAATCTGATATTTTTTGAACAAAAAAAGTACCTTTTTTTTCGGAATAAAGGATTGGCATCATAGGACTATAATGGTTTGTTTTCCGTTTTTTGATTAGAATCCCTCTCCAATTATATGCTTCGACACACGTATCTTGGAAATTGAATAAGTATATGTTTGAATGATCAATTCCCATATAACATATATTGTTTTCTGCAGATGCCTTTTTTAGGACATTTAAAGTGTTTCTATTCCATAGATGACTGGGCTTTATCTCAGTTTCCCAATAGTGTTTTGGTAAGCTATCAATATAATTCTCGCCAGGAGTTAGGTCTACAATATAGTCTATGTCGTTATTCTTGTATAATAGCAAATTTTCTTCTGTATTCAAAAATTTAATATTCTCTTTCTTACTTTTACTTTTATAACAAAAATCAAGTTCCTTATTCCAGAGATGATCAAACTTTAATTCCGTTTTAATTCCCAGCTTGGATAAACCTTCAGAAACAAAAGAGTTATTACAATTAATAATATGCTCATTAAAAAAATAAGGAGATAAATTATTCAACTTGTATATATAAAAACTATCTAGTTTTGCTGTTATGACATAATCACCCACAACAGTCTCTAAGTATTCCTTTATTTTGTTATCATCAAGAGATATGTATAGATATTTACTACCATTTGACAAACTTTTATATTTAATCATGTCTTCTTCGTAGAAAATAATCGCTTTTTTGTCGTTAGTTAATCCAATGACTTTCCCTTTATGATGTCCTATATCAAACGATTTATATTGTTGTTTATTTTTTATTATAATGTAATAATGATCTAAAACGCTCCTTACAACAACAAAAGAATCATAGATCGTGACTTCTCGTATTTCTGGTATCATATAATGAGAAATACTATTATTTTGAAGATCATATAAGACTAGTGAATCCCGACCGTAAACATACGATGCGAATAAATCATCTTTATAAACACCATCTATAGTTTCCTGTACTGGACCATTTGAAGCAAGTAAAGCCTGTCGTAATCGCCTTTCATCATCCTTTGTTGCTTTATTTTTATAAAAAATATCACTATAAATCTGTTTTGTTGCACGACGATATTTCTGATCTTTCATCAATATATCAAAGTCCATGTTTAACACCTTATAAAGTGCGAAACATAGTAACACAATGAAAAGACATATTGATACAAAAATTGTTATTTTTTTAAATAACTCATTATTAATGATTTTAACAATAGTTCTTCTTCCTTTTCGATTTGATAATAGTAATATAATTAATACAATTGGGATTGTAATGATGTTACATTTAATAACACCGACAGGAATAGGAATATTATAAATTAGTATCTCTGCAATTTCCTCTTCTATATCTATTGCAAAGCACATAAATGTCCAATAAAAGAAAGCATATAGTATAAAACCTGCGAGGACTATATATGTCCAATATATGTATTTGTGCATATTGCGCCCACCATTCTCTTGAATCTTTTTCCTAATCTTGAAATATGCCGAAATGGCGAACACAACAAAGACTAAAACAAAGGCACTCATTATTGCTGTTACAGTAAAAACTCTGATCTGTTGCCAATTTTCCAATTCAATAAAACGGGCATGAAATCGTAGTCCATTAGCTTTTATTTTATAGATCTTAACTGGATCATTAAAGATGATATTGCTCATACCCACCTTATCTGGTATAGGATCCATTTGGGAGAACTCTGTTGCACCTATAAAATTAAGGTTCAATACAATTGAATCTATAGTATATGATTCCAACTTTAAATTGATATAAGCTTGCGATATATCTTCAAGCCTACCCCAAGGAGGTGTCGTCATCGTTCCTCCTGTCACGAAAGGTCTAAATATATTAAAAAAACGCAAAAACTTTTGAGTAGTACTGAATTTTATATCATCCTGTATTGTACTAATTTTTGTTTGTGGTTCTTTTATACTTTTAATCGTCTTATTATCAAAATAGAAATAAGTATCAACGTGATAGTATTTTTTATCATCTGAATAATAACTATCAGAGATGAGATTATTCCCATTCCGCATTCCTGGCATTATTGATTGAGTTAAAAATGGAAGAGATTGTTTTGTTAATGAAATAGCCATAACAAAACTATCCTGAGGCACGTTTAGCAAATCTAAGAAATCTTTTTTATATGCTTTTACTTTATTAAAAGCTGTTCTAAACCTATCAATTGATTCGAATTCTTTGGTCAAATTGTATTTTTTCAATAAGGCTTTGGCAAAGTCTTCGGCGTTTGATTTATTATCATTTAAATTGTTGTGAAGACAATCATTCAAATTGTTGCGAAGACTATCATTCAAAAAAGTATATTTCATAAACTCAGAGTATTTGTCATCTGAATATAGGGGATTAATATTTAAAATGCAAGCATTTAGTCCTTCTGTAAATTCTTCATGGCGAGTCATTGGGATATTATAATTGATTTCACAAGCGAAAACGCGCCTTACCGAATCAACCCTGACTTGAGTACTATCATAAACCACACCATCACTAAGATCTTCTATTTGTATCTCAAATTCTTTATTTGGAACAACATTCCATCGGTAATATAGGAAAAAGCTGCCAATGCATATTAATAAAAAGACAGTCATCTCTACGACAGAACTCAACTTAATTGGCTCCTCTGGAAACCAATGCCAATCAAACCATTTCTTGCTTTTCTTCTTTTCTTTATTATCTTCCAGAAGTTCTTGCTCAAACTTCCTCAGGAGGGAAATTAACCGCTCTCTTTGTCCCGATTCGTCGAAAGATGTATTCATTTGTAATCTTGTTGATCCTCTTTATTATTTATTCGTCTTTATACAATTACCTGAACAGACATTAATCCAAGATTCGTTTTTTAATATCTTTGTCCTAATCACTCTTTTTCTCATAGTTTGGAGAACCATTCTTGGAATGATTTGTTGTATTCTAATCGGCGGCTATCTTCTGTAGAAAGTATTCTTGCTACAAAACATTCGCTCAAGCCATTATCAAATACGCCGTCGGAAATAATAGGATCATGGACAATGAGTATAGGCATGCCTATAGCTAATCCAATACCTACTTCTATCTCGTTCCAAGGCGTTGACAACCACTTATCCTTCCACATAGATCTGTCTTTGGTTTGCGGCCTATATTCGCCATTGGATATATAGATTTGCTTAAAACCGAAAGCAATCATACCAGAAGAATGATTTATTGCCTCCTTGACTCGGTTAAGTTGTCCGAAGCGCGGATATTCATCACGTCTATAATAGATAACCTCATAACCATTCTTCTCTAAGAACTCCTTATAGTTCTTTGTTATCACCTCATCTTCCTTATTCAGCATGCCTGGCATAGAGAAGAATATGGTCTTATCCTTTGTATCGTGCTTAGCACTTATCAATCCATTTAGCTTGAATTTACCATTATCTTCATCCAAATTATTCTTGATAAAAGAAGGGATGTTTCTTGCGTTAGTAAAATCCGCATCCTTTAAGATACAATTTTTAAATACGATCCCATTCAAATCTGCACCGCGAAAATTACCATTTGTGAAATCGCAGTTTCGTATTCGAGCGTAAAACAGAATAGCATTATAGAAAATGATACCATGCCCTTTAATACCTTCAAGATTGGCAAACGACAGGTCAGAAAGGAACAAATCAGTCTCGTTCATTAGTATTTCCTGTTTCTTGTTGTCCAACAAAACATCTTGTAAGTTTGTTTTTTGAAGGTCACATCCTGACAAATCCGTAGCAAATCCGAGTCCATCTGCCAATGTCTTTTGAAGGACACCTGTAGGTAGTATCCTCAGCAAAGAAGAGATCACATCAATAGCCTCCTGGCGTAACTCCTTTTTGTCGTCTTCAGCAGTATCCTTGAAATATCTTCTAAGAAGTATTGAAGCTGACAGTTGAGCTGACGTATTCTTTGAGTTCAGTTTCGAAACAAGTTCCTCAAAGGATCGTTTATAATTGTTTCGTTCACGCTCCTTAGCCCTTCGGACTTCACGGAAGAATTTTAAAACACCATAAACAATAGATGTGATTATGGCAACAATGGCTATAACCTGTAGGACTGCTACCACATAATCCACGGATTTATCATCATTAGCCCATACTGCCTGTGCTACAATAAGCAGCAGTAAAAGAGTCTTTATTCGCCGTTTCATTTCTTACTTTTTAGTATTGTAATTTTCCTTACGATTGAAGATTTGCATACTCTGATATGCAAAAACAACCAATATAACAGCCATGACAAAATAGATTATTGCTCCAACTATAAGCATAGGAATAGAATTTTTATCTTCCACACATTTTGTTGTGCTAAGCAGATGCCACACACAAAAATCAGAAAAAACGAAAAAAGACAATCCTACACCTATAGAGAAACGAAGCGGCCATTTGATTTGTGTTTCTTTTTCGCCATTTCGCTCCAGCTCTCCATTATCCTTACTTATTCTTTCAGCATAAGATTTGTATTCTTCTAATTCTGTAGTTTTCTTTTTTATTTCTCCTATTTCTATTTTTATTTTACTCAGGGAATCAACCAATGGATACTCATTTTCAATTCTCTCCTTTACAGCACTAATTTGCTCAGATAAATGAAAAATCTCATCATATAATGATTTGATGTCTTTTCCTGTTTCTGACGTATTTATATTTTTCTCCATTAAAATTGTATATTTTGTTTTATTATTTCTTATCGGATAGCACTATAATAGTTTCATTTGGGAAATTGTCTTATAGCTACCAGCACACTAATCTCTGCCAGCAATTCTCTTACTTGGTCTATCTGCTCTGGGGTGGAGGTCTGCTCAAACTTCTTCAAGAGAGCGATGACTCTCTCTTTCTGCTCTATGAGTTCATCTTCTGTGACGACCCCGTCCTCCATGATCTTCTTGAAAGAGGGTTGTTGAAGGATGAGGTCATCTATATTGAGTGCTCCCGATTCATCGAAAAATGTATTCATAATCTTCTGTCTCGTTTTAAAGTGATACATAGGGTTAATTCAAGGCTGAGCCGCATTCAGAGCAGAATTTTTGTCCTGGATTGACATTCGTTCCGCAACCTGGGCATTTCGGATGCTTCTTGGCATTGTCGATGGAACCATCTGCCTTGGCTTTTTTATATGAGTTGCGACCTTCCTTGATAATATCTTCCATGTTGGCCTCATTGATAATCTTCTGGATGATGTGCTTGGTATCGTCATTCTCGGCTACCTTTAAACTGCCATCAGGCATCATCAACTCGGAAATAAGCTTCAAGTAGATTACTGCAGCAGCGTAGATAATGATATAGCCCAATGCGCCATTGATAGCTACAGCAGCGATTTGGCCGATAATTGGTATAAAAGAAATGATGGCAGCCCCGGCATAAGCCAGCATCATGGCGCCTGCATTGGTTACAATATTCGTCACAATGGCAGATCCTATGAATTTGGCTGTATTCTCAGACATTGAAATCCCCAACGTCTTATTAATCTTAACATAAGTAGCCCAGACAAAACCAGCCTGAGTCAATGCAGCAACCACTCCAGCAACCCCTGGAATCATGCCTGATGCCATACTCGCAATCGCTGAAGCAATGGCAAAGTTGTTGATCGTCTCCTTGATGCTCTCGATTTGTGTCCCATCAAGAGAACCTTTCATAGCCTCGTTCAGACCTTTAAATGCGATATAAAGGTATGGAGTAGGATTCATCGTCTTTGATCTATTTTTGGAGTTACCTATAATTTTTTACCACAGTGCTGACAGAAGCGCCAATCATCATCAATTGCCTGATGGCAATAAGGACAAATCTGCTTGGAAGCTGTCAGCGACTTGTATTGTTGGGTGTCTGTCCATTTCAGCAATTCGCGAACTCGCACAGATATATACGGATGGTCCTGTTCGAGAACTGCATATGTTTGCAATGCTTTATTCCAAAGCCCGGTCTTACAGAACGCATCGTACAGATCAGCTTGCTCTGCCAATTCCACCAGATTCAGTTCTGAAGTAATGGATTGAGGGCCTCCTGCTAATCTTGCCAACATAGATGTCGCAGTCTTTGGGCCAACGATAAACGCGGCTACCCGGTCACAACTGAGTTCACTCTTCCGTTGCCAGTACATCAGCGCATAATGTATAGGAGCCGCTAATGAGACAAATGATTCAAATATTCCAGTAGTGTTAGCCAAAAGCTGAGCTAAGGTATGATATAGCATGTGATGACATGCAATATGCCCGCATTCGTGAGCTATCACTCCTCTTAGTTCCTCTTTCGACATCATTTCCACCAATGCAGATGTGATGGTAATAGCGGTCTGCGTATCACCAAAAGCATAGGCATTAGGAATCGGATTCATCTCGAGATAGAAATCAGGCTCCTTGATGTCAAGCAAATCACATATTGGAGGAAGTATGTGGTAGAGATGTGGTAGTTGTGTTGGAGACAAGCGAACCTTAGTGGCCATATTCAAGCCTGTCTGCAATTGTTCGGCCCCAAGATCCATAAAGGCCTTGATAACAGCTGGTAGCACGGGAATCTTCTTCAAAGCTTCCAATGCAGCAGCATCTTCCGGATGTATGAACTCAATCATGTCAAGTCACTAGTAATACTTATCGGGTGTAAAATTACAAAATTTATTCGAAAAACAAATTTTTAAGGAAAAAAAAAATAAAGAAAGAGGTATAATTTCACATAAAACAGTCAGAAAAAACAGTGATAGTTTCAATTTAGGTCTTGTAAGTGTTTATAATACACGTTTCAGCGCGTACAATATAAAATGGCAGATTGGGACTTATTCTCCCCGTTTGTTTAGCTAAATAGGGCTCCCAGAGGTTATCAGACTCCTATGCAAATCGTTGTCCCCAGTGCAGTCAGAACCTTTGAGATTATCGATACAAAACCATCTGCTACCACAGGTAATCCTCAACAAAGTCGAGGAATCGGGGTTCCTCTGTCCAACCGTAGTTTTTCAGAGTCTGACGGACATATCGTTCGACGTCAGGGGTGAGCGGGCGAGTGCCGTTGTGGTATTCGTAGTAGCGCTTGCGGGAATAGACATTAATCAGGTGGTTCTTGATGGCTCGCTCCATACGGCCTGGCATGTCGTAATAGATAGTAGACAGTTTGACGGGCATGCGGATGACCTCATCTTTGCGAAACAAGGGACAACCTTCACGCTGCATCTGCGGATTGCAGAGATTGACACAGGTGATATAGAGGCGCTCCTTGGGTTTGTAACTGGCGAGTAGGCTGTGGAGACAATGCTCACGAAGCGGACAAGTCGTGCTGAAGCAGGCCTCATAGTTGTCTGCCTTCTCTGCGAAGATCTCTTCGCGGGTCTTTTGCGTATCTTTCTTTTCCATGGGTGCAAAGGTAATCATTTTGTTGGAGATAAACAAACAATTCTCAATAAAAAAAGTAAAAAGCACTATACATTCCTACACAAATCATATATCATTCTTAATATCAAATACTTGCATAATGTATAGAGCATGTATAGTATGATGCGTCTATACAGCATTTCCATCAAAAGCAAGCAATTTTAGACAATAATTACATCTAACCATCTGAAATACAATATGTTTCTTGTTTGTTTCTTTAATGGAAACAAATTGTTTCATTAATGGAAATAGGTTGTTTCTATTAGGGAAACAAAATGTTTCCACATGTGATACATATAGCGAAACAATCACATTTAAGTTTTTCCAAAGCGCATATTTCAAGCCAAATATGGGGTGATTCAGGGGCAATATGCCGTCAGTTGTGTATAGACGATGTATAGCTACAGCATCTATACATTATGTATTTTACTTATTTACAATATGTTACAAAGAAAATGTAGGGATGTATAGGTAAATTACAATTTTCAAATGAAAAAGTTTCAAAAACATTTGGATAGCATTGATATTATTCGTAC
>Ga0247609_10001277_pt1 | contig 30779 bp, 28 predicted proteins | sample 172DNAGHGlowgp2_FD_193487 | JGI IMG/M metagenome (GOLD analysis project Ga0247609, IMG submission 193487) | Sheep rumen microbial communities from Palmerston North, Manawatu-Wanganui, New Zealand - 1728 DNA GHGlow gp2 | ecosystem: Host-associated > Mammals > Digestive system > Stomach > Rumen ... | reverse complement strand
TCGAGAGCGAGTTGCTGGCTGGCAAGGCCCATCTGGCTAAGCGTTCACAGTGGATCATCGGTGGCGACGGTGCTTCTTACGATATCGGTTACGGCGGTCTCGACCACGTGATTGCCAGCGGTGAGGACGTCAACATCCTCGTGCTCGATACTGAGGTGTACTCTAACACTGGTGGTCAGGCCTCTAAGGCTACGCCGCTCGGTGCTATCGCTCAGTTCGCTGCCCAGGGTAAGCGTATCCGCAAGAAGGATCTCGGCATGATTGCCACCACTTACGGCTACGTCTACGTCGCTCAGATTGCTATGGGTGCTGACCACGCTCAGACCCTGAAGGCTATCCGCGAGGCCGAGGCTTGGCACGGACCTTCTATCATCATCGCTTACGCTCCATGTATTAACCACGGTCTGAAGGCCAAGGGCGGTATGGGTAAGAGCCAGGCTGAGGAGAAGAAGGCTGTAGAGTGCGGTTACTGGCACCTGTGGCGCTACAATCCCGCTCTGGCAGAGGAAGGCAAGAATCCGTTCTCTCTCGACTCTAAGGAGCCCAACTGGGAGAACTTCCACGACTTCCTGCTCGGTGAGGTTCGCTACCTGTCAGTGAAGAAGGCTTATCCCAACGAGGCTGAGGAACTCTTTGCCGAGGCTCAGAAGATGGCTCAGATTCGCTACAAGACCTACGTCCGCAAGACGCAGGAGAACTGGGAGGACTAATAAGTGTAGTCAGCGGTTTACCCGCTGACATACATCCCATAATAAAAGGGGCACTCGTACTTTCGGGTGCTCCTTTTTTGAGTTTTCTTCTGTTGATTTTAATGCTTCTTCACTCGTTTTGTCACGCTGATAGCACCAGCAGGACAAACCAGCCTACAGAGGTGGCAACCCACGCACTTATCACCCATCAAGCGTGGTGTGCGACTACTGGCATCAAACTGCAGAGCTTGATGCCCGCCATCGTTACATGACACCACACAACGACCACATCCCACGCACAACTCCTTGTTGAATTTAGGATAAATGATGGTGTCACGATCCAGCATATCCGGATTCTTGAACTTAGGCAACCGCTCACCTACCAGTTCGCTGAGTGTCTTCACACCGCGTTTCACCATATAGCGCTGCAAACCCATAATAAGATCCTCCACGATGCGATAGCCATACTGCATGACTGCCGTGCAGACCTGTACGTTGGAGCACCCTAACTGAATAAACTCCAGGGCATCACGCCACGTCTCTATACCACCGATACCACTCAACTGCAACCGATCTTTCTTCGCTGGCATCTGAGCCATCTCCAGCACATAGCGCATTGCAATTGGTCGTACGGCACGACCGGAATAACCTGAAATAGTAAGATGTCCCGCCACATCAGCATCAGGTTCCATAGTCACCGACTTGATGGTGTTGATAGCCGACAGTCCATCAGCCCCCGCCTCCAGACAGGCAGCAGCCGGTTCGGTGATATGTGTAATGTTGGGAGTCATCTTCGGAATGACAGGAATGCTGACACTCCGCTTCACACAGTCGGTATAGTGTCTTACTAGCTCAGCATCCTGTCCCACGTCGCTGCCCATGCCTTCATATTTCATCTGAGGACACGAGAAGTTCAGTTCCACAGCATCACATCCAGCCGCCTCAGCCTTTCTTGCCAGTATCTTCCATTCCTCGTCTGTCTGTCCCATGATCGAGGCGATGACCACCTTCGTGGGATAGTTCTGTTTCAGACGATGTAAGATATTAAAATCCTCATCTACAGGAAGTTCGCTCAACTGTTCCATGTTACGGAAGCCATAGAAGTCACCATGAGTGGCGTTGTTGTGCATTGCATCAAAGCGGGGCGACACCTCACGTATTTCCTGCATGCAGATGGTCTTATAAAACACACCGCCCCACCCTGCTTCAAAGGCCCGTGCAACCATATCATAGTTGGTACACACAGCAGATGATGCCAGGAAGAAGGGATTCTCACAGTGTATGCCGCAGAAATCAATGCTCAGCGATGGGGCTTTCTCCATCCATTCATCGTCACTTTCACCCATTGCCACCTGATCCTGATGTATAGCGTGCAACATCTCACGAATACGGATAGGCCAGTTATAGTGTATGCATGCCTGCTCAGCACGTTCCAGATCATCGTCAGTACACTCACGCACCCAACGAAGTGCCAATTTATGGTTATCAAAACGAACTGCTCGAATGGCTCGGGCGGGATCACCATGTTTGCAGGCCTTCGTACATGGTGCATCTGCACACAGTAAGCATCGGCTTGCCTCTTCATACACATTCAGCCTCACGGGGGTCCTCTTTTCGTTAGCGTTAGATTCAATTGTCGGCATCATAGGCGATAATAGTTTTAAGATTGTCTAATAAAAAAATGTGTTGGAACCTTACACATTGCAAAGATAATAAAAAAAAGAAATGATAACCAATTTTTCGAGACCATTTTTACAGAATTTCACAATTAAAAGGGTCTTTCACAGGTAAAAAATCTCCGCTTTCCGCATTAAACACTGGGGTTCGTGGATTTTTTCTACAATGGCAGCCATCCGCATGCCAGCATCGGCATGAAAGTGCCCTCGCAAGTACACACAGAGTGCGGACCACAACTGCGCATGTGGTAGTCAACTGATTCAGTACGAAGGCAACCAATTAAGTATGACAAGTAAACAATATACGTCTAAAGTCAACGTTCTTAGGAAAAGAGTCAACCAACTCAGGGATACTCGTCAACTAACATTAGGAGGGAGGGTCAACCTTTTCCGTATGGATGGGCAAGTGTTAAAAAAGAGAGCCTAAAAGGAGTCCGCTCGGACTTGTACGCTTTGCTTGCAAAGAACCTTATTCAGGGAAAGACACTTGTTTATGTCAATTGTCAATTGTCAATTTTAGGGTGTAACATCTTGTGTTTTAGATGCTTGTATTATTTTATAAATATATATATTAATATATATATTTATATTTTTTACCCCTTTTCTATAATTGACAATTGACATTTGACAAATTGACGTAGCTGTCAGTCAAAGAACTCGTGGCGGCGGCTCGTTATTAACACGCTGCCTTCGTGTTATTAACGTGAAGGCTTCTTGTTATTAACAGGAAGCATGCAAATTTCAGACCGCCAAATCATGCCAATTCTAAAAATATGTAAAAACGGGCTCAAAAATGAGCCCGTAACAAACTATTATCAGTATCTTTGCATTGTGTAAGGATCCGACACACAAAGAAAAGATTAAGCCTGGAGGTTGAGCAGGAAACGAGTGCCTTTGGTAAAAGAGGGGTCTATCTCAAGGTCACCATCCATCTTCAGCGCCATCTGTTTGCAGATAGGCAATCCCAGCCCATCGCCAGTGGTGAGATCTTTTACCTCAAGGAAGGGTTTGAAGATATCTTCACGTTTCTCTTCGGGTATAGGTTCGCCCGTATTTGACACGAGGAACTGATGCTTGTGAGCTCCACGTTTCTTGAAGTCAAGAATAATATGTCCGTCCTCTGAAACGTACTCATTGGCATTCTCCAACAGATGCAACAAAATATGCTCGACAAAAGGCTTGTGTATCTTCACGGTCATCTTAGGTACCTCGCAGCGCACGGTGACGCCATTTTTGAACTTATCTTGCATCCGGTCCATGAGCGACTCGCACAACGACTGTACCTGCACCTCCTCTACATCTTCAGGATTGATAGGTGTAGTATCAAGTTCAGAGAGTGTCTGGATATGGTCAGAGAAGTCTACAAGCGCTTTCACCTCAGGTTTCTTGACATCGAGTTTACGTAACGTTGGATTAAGCTGGGCAGAGATATTCTTGATAAACTTCGCCTTCAGTGCATTGCTCTCATTAGCATGGTCGATGGTCTTCTTCTGCTTGCGGGTGAGCATGATGAAACGCAACAGGACGATGGCACCAAGCACCAGGGCAGCAGCAAGAATGGCTGCGAGTATGCAGAGGCCAATGATGACAGTCTGACGTGACGACAGAGAACTGTCGCGCTCGGCAATAGTCTTCTTTCCTTCCTCTATCTGCTGGTTGAGCGCTGCCACCTCCTCAGCATGTTTCACAGCGGTGACAGAGTCTTTCCACACCATGTAAGTACTATACGATTGGTCTACCATATAGGCATTGCCCGCCTTACGCCCCATACTGATAAGAGTCTGATACACACCATCCAAACGGTCGTAGTCTTTAACATTGGTCAAACGTGCAGACATCTCCTTGAAAGTGGCGTTTCCCTTGGTAGTCTGACCAAATGTATAGTAGTAGATAGTCTTATTGTAAAGCAAGTCGTTCTCCACGTCATCGTCATGCGACGCCTCGGCATGATGCTCCATGTTGTTCAGGTGTTCTTCGGCACTGGCACTGCGATGCATTCTCATGTACATGAGCATTCGCTCCTTGGAGGTGTAATAGCGCATGGCCGACTTCTTGGCTTGGTCTGACTGGTGGTCGTTGGCAATGGCCTGGTCGATACGACGCAGAAGTTCGAAAGCTTCTTTATAGCTATTTTCCTTGTAATAGAGTTCGGTGGCTTTCACGCCACAATCGACACCGGCCTTCACCTGTCCCTTGTTTACATAGTCATCGAAGGCAAGTATATACAATGAGCGTGCATTGGCTCCGTGATTGCGTGCCATCTCGTCGTCGGCGCGCTGTTGTAAACTGCTTTTCTCGCTGCCTTGTGCGAATGAGAAAGTGCCACACAGCAGGATGTTCAGCAGAAAAATCAAGACTTTTCTCTTCATAGTTGTATTCTGATAGAATGTTTCAGACTGCAAAAGTACACATTTATTTCTGTATTTCCAATTTTTCACACAAAAAAAACCCTCTCCCGTAAAAGGAAAGGGCTTTTATTATAGATTCTGTAGTTCTTACTGTGGCAGATCTATCCAGCGCACGTAGCAGAAGTCCTGACGGTGAGGGAGTTCACTGTTCTTAGGATACATACGAACGGCACTCTTGTACTCGCCAGCCTGCTTAGGCTCCAGAGAAGCCTCGAAGGTATAGAGGTTACCCTCGTGACCAGTCACCTTCAGCGGTTCTACGCCGTAGATACGCTCCTCGCCATTCTTGTCGACGAAGATATTGACTTTCTCCATGCCGATAGCATCGTCGAGACCCTGTTCGTCGATAACATACTTGAGAGTATACTTGCCACCAGCTTCGCCGATGCCATTGGGGAAGTCCCACTCTGAGCTGACCACACGGATGGCATCCCAGCGCTCGGCAACAGCTTCCTTCCAGTGAGCGATATCCTTTGCCTTGCGAGCATTGTTCTTCGACACGTCGTGGAAACGCTTTGCCAGCTTCTCGTAGAACTTAGAATAGTAGTCGTCCAACTGGCGCTTCATGGTGTAGTGAGGAGCAATCTGTGCGATAGAGTTCTTGATGACCTTGATCCAGCCTTCGCTGATGCCCTTCTTGTTCTTGTTATAATAGAGAGGTACAATCTCGTTCTCCAGCAGAGAATAGATGGTAGCAGCGTCGAGTTGATCCTGATAGCCCTGGTTCTGATAGGTACGTTTCTCGGTAAGTGCCCATCCAGCTCCTTCGCGATAGCCCTCTAGCCACCAACCGTCTTTCACTGAGAGGTTGACGACACCGTTCATCTCGGCCTTCTCGCCTGATGTACCGGAAGCCTCGAGCGGACGTGTCGGGGTGTTCATCCAGATATCGACACCTGAGACGAGACGACGAGCCAGCAGGAAGTCATAGTCCTCAAGGAAGATAATCTTACCCAGGAACTCAGGACGCTGACTGATCTCGTAGATCTTCTTGATCAAGCCCTGACCTGCGCCGTCGGCGGGGTGAGCCTTACCTGCGAAGAGGAAGATAACGGGATGCTCGGGATTGTTGACAATCTTAGACAGACGCTCCTCGTTGGTGAACAACAGGTGTGCACGCTTGTAGGTAGCGAAGCGGCGGCAGAAGCCGATAACCAGTGCGTTGGGGTTCATCTTCTCAAGCAGAGAGACCACACGTGAGGGGTCACCCTGATTGCGGAGCCATGTGTCGCGGAACTGCTCCTTGATATAGTCGAAAAGCTTCTGCTTCAGAGCCATACGTGTAGCCCATACCTCTTCGTCGGGCACATTGTATATAGCTTCCCAGATCTTCTGGTTCGACTGGTCGCTCATGAACGAAGCATCGAAGTACTTAGCATAGAGCTTGCGCCACTCGGCTGCCGACCATGTGGGGAAGTGCACACCGTTAGTGACGTAACCCACGTGGTTCTCCTCGGGGAAGTAACCGTTCCAGATGCTGGCAAACATCTTCTGCGACACCCAGCCGTGGAGTTTCGATACACCGTTTACCTCCTGACAGGTGTTGCAGGCAAAGGTCGACATACAGAACTTCTCTCCGTGATCATCGGGGTTGGTGCGTCCCATGCCGATAAACTCGTCCCAAGAGATGCCCAACTTCTGAGGATAGCCTCCCATATACTTGCCGAAGAGACCTTCGTCGAAATAGTCGTGGCCGGCAGGAACAGGAGTATGAACAGTGTAGAGACCGCTAGCACGCACCAACTCGATAGCCTCGTTGAACGTCATCTTCTCTTCCTCGATATAGTCACACAGACGCTGCAGGTTACACAGTGCGGCATGTCCCTCGTTGCAGTGGTAGATATCTTTCTTGATACCGAGTTTCTTCAGCATCAGCACGCCACCAATACCCAGCAGGATCTCCTGCTTCAGACGGTTCTCCCAGTCACCGCCATAGAGACTGTGAGTGATAGGACGGTCGAACTCAGAGTTCATCTCATTGTCGGTATCGAGCAGATAGAGCTTGATACGACCTACATTCACACGCCATACGTATGCATATACCTTATAATTCATGTAAGGCACCTCAACGACCATAGGCTGACCGTTCTCGTCCATCTGACGCTCAATAGGCAGGTGAAGGAAGTTCTGAGCCTCGTAGTTAGCTATCTGCTGACCGTCCATCGACAGGCTCTGAGTGAAGTATCCGTAACGATACAGGAAACCAACGGCGCACATGTCGACGTTAGAGTCACTGGCCTCCTTCAGATAGTCACCGGCAAGCATGCCAAGACCGCCAGAATAAATCTTCAAGGCTGAGTGCATACCGTACTCCATGGAGAAGTAAGCCACAGAAGGACGCTTCTTGTCGGGCTCTACATCCATATACTCACGGAACAGTTCATAGACGTGCTTGATGCGCTTCATCAGCGCCTTGTCCTTGATAATTTCCTCTTTACGGGCGAAGCTCAGACGCTCAAGGAGCATCACGGGATTGTGCTTCACGTCGTGATAGATTTCGGGATCGATGTCACGGAACAGGTCACGAGCTTCGAAATTCCATACCCACCAGAGATTGTGAGCAATCTCGTCAAGGCATTTCAACTCAGCGGGAAGGGTTGATTTCACGGTCAGGCCTTTCCACTGGGGAGCATTTGCATAGTCTGCTTTAATTTTCATAAGTTAATTTATTACCTTAAATATATATATATTCTTCGGGTGCAAAGATAATCAATATTTCACAAAAAAAAGAAAAAAGGAGAGCTTTTGTTTTGCTCTCCTTCAAATAATTGATTTAGATTGTTTGAAAGACTATGTGGTATTGTACCATAAGCGCCAGGCTTTTGATGAAACTCTGGTTGATGGCCTATTGTATTTATAGAATAGTTCAGGAAGTCACTTGCCAACTCCCATTCAGGGAAAATAGCCATCACGCAGCCTTAAACAATGTTTTGAGTAGGGTAGATAATATGTCTCATAAATAAGCCAGAATGCAGAGTCCATCCAATGAGATTCACTGATGGACTCTGACTCACTTTTCGATTAACACGTTTTTACACTAATTTAATGTTTCCGCTCTTTGTACGAAGATAGGAATGTCGGTCTGTGGATATTTCCACATCTTCGCCTTTAGCGTTAATGTCCAAAATACGCTCTCCGTTGGGAGCAGACCAGAGATGACTGTAACTTGATGAACCCATTGATGCTTTTTGCAGTTCCTTGTCATTACTTGGATTGATGCGGAAGAGCCAGTTTCCTGCTTTACATTCTCTTGCCATAACAGTTTTAATTAATTAATTATTAATGATGCTTACTCTGTTTCTGGGGTTTTCAGCTACCTCCCACTATATGTCTGTTAAAGAAATGACTGTTTGAACCAATCAGCAAACATTGCCGCATTATTTTCTATATATCTGTCTGACGACTCTCCTGGATTGATTTCCACAATAAAGTCCGGTGTGGCATCGATGACATAGTAGTGGCTGCCAATGGGACGAAGTCGCTGCACAGCCTTGCTCACGATGTCGGGGATAATGCCGGTGCGGTGATAGGCTTGATGGTTCAGAATCCAATACCGTTCTTCTTTACATGAGTTCACGTTTATCCGTTGTCGCACAGCATACATATCCGTTTTAGGCAAGCGTCGGAACATGGCTGTTATCTCATCGAAAGAGGAGTCGGGCCAGACAGTCCTTGCTTTGCCCTGTTGCACAATGGCGGAAACATCGTTCTTCACGAATGCTCCGTCCCAGTCTCGTCTTCGGATTTCTCTTTCAGTTGCCTCGTTAAGCTCCGTGGTGAAGAAGGTGGGAATGGTCAAGTCCTTTATGTAAGGGTAATATTTCGACATGAACAATGTATTGCTATATTCCCTCCATCCCTGTATGAGTGCATGATGTCGAGGATAATCGGTTTCCTGCCACATCGTCGGTCCTCTGTAGAGAATATGTAGTGCCCCAGGTAGCGGTTTAGCACTTGTCAAGAAACCTGCTTTCTGCATGGCCTTGGCTTCCTCACGCAATTCTTTTGTTATCTGCTGCGTTGCCGCATGTGCGCAATATAGTATCTGTGTGTGTGTCTTCTTCATGCTTTACGAAATAGAGCGTGATACCATACTGCAACTGATATTCGGGCACAGAAATCAATATATTCTTTTATGTCAAACGAATATACCGATGTGTTTAGCAATTTGCGTGTTTCTGTCGGTGAAAAGACATGATGGTGCACGAGATCGTTGCACTCCTCAAACAGCGACTCAATAGTGGTTTTAGCTCTGTCCAGACCGTCTAATGTCAAGCCAAAGAAGTCTGCCACATAACAGTAATCAGATAGTTCTCTTGGCAGGAAATCGCGAAAGAAGTGCCGTGCCCACAACTTGGATGTGTCTTCAGCTTGCCCCAACCGCAAGTTGCTAATCTGATCTATTATTTCTGTGTCGGCAAGCGGCGACACCAAATCTATACCCAATGGCTTATAATGCATTTCTGCCGACCATGGGGTCAGGAACTCGTAGCCGATGTTATATTGCGCCAGTCCATGTGACTCATCCTCCATCAGCAGCGAGTCTCCGCCCTGACCTGTAAACACAACCTCGACGCCTGCGCTGCAGAATACCTGAGCTAAGACCTTGTCGGCTTCATTGCCTCTGATGAACTCACATGGTACCTGATGCTTTGGCACACGCTCTAAGTGGCTGAACGAGGGTGTTTCTTCAATATCCAAAAGAAATGTTTCTTCCCCCAATTCTCCTAATATCTGTTGAATGTGTCGTTCCGTACGCATCTCGAATCGGTCAGACTTGAGCCCGGCCAGCACGAACGGAATATGAAAATGGCGCAACACACCGATAATCAGTGATGTGTCCAACCCTCCGCTGAGGTGAACACCAATCTTCTTACCTTCGTATCTGGAGAAGAAACATTCTGCGGCAGAAAGGAAGGTTGACATATCTGCATCCTCTATGCGTCGTGGATGATAATAGTCCAATTTGACACACTGCCTTTGTGCGTCCCATCGGAAGCCAGCGCCTATCGGAGTTATGTAGGGGAACACGGGTTTCCATTCCTCTGGTTTCATGTCGCCCACACTTTCATTATAGAGGAAATTGTCTATGGAGAAATCCTGCCACAATCCGTCCTCTAGCAAATCCCAGATGGAATCGCGCATTTCTCCAGTATGGTGGTCGAAGAACTTGTAGAAAGACAAAGCACGACCCGCTGTTATTTTTTTCTCCATTGCCATTCCATTACAGGGGTATATTGTATCCATTGGTTGTCATAGACATCTGCATGCATGCCGTCTTCAATTACCCATGCATGGAGTCGGTTGGTAGGTAGGAAAGCACCAATAAACAATGTGCCGTGGGTGCGGAAGCGTTTAGACAAGGATGCGGTAAACAAGGCTCGTGGCAGACAGAGCTTGCGTTGCTGCTCTGCTGGGAATAAACGATAAAATACAGCATTGGCTAACCCTGCATTGTCATAGACAGGTCTGACGACCTTTGGGATAAAAAAGATGAGAGGATAGCAATACCTACACACAAACAGAAGAAGTCGTGAATAGAATTTCACGCCCACGCCAGGAACTTCCGTACATGCCGTTACTTGTCGTTTTTCTAACAAATATGGGTTTGCTACAAAAGAATAGTCATCCGTATGTTGGCAATCCACGCAATTGCTGCCTTTGCTCTCAGAACAGAGCAGTAGCCCAAGACGTTTTTTAAAAAAATACGTCTTGCCCTTGAATGTGATGTGTGGTGTCACCAACATACGGAGAACCTTTCTTTAGTTGTAGCTTGCAGAAGAATGACTGTTGTCCTTTTCAAAGCCCTTGGTACCTGCGCCCACGTCGTGGACACCTGCAGTCTTGCGCCCCTGAATCTCTCTGGATGTGGCTACAACTGTTAAGCCAAGCATCTTTTCAATCAATTTTTTCATAATTACGTTTAGATTTTTAATGATGTGCCTACTCTTTAAAGGATTTTCGGCTTCGTCCTATATTATTTCTTTACAAATAGTTTTTTGAAGAAACTGCCGATTTTAGTGCTGATCAGGCTATTATGATACTCCTGCAACAATAATTCTTTCTGTTCAGGATGAATTATCAGATTACATGCAAGATGCCATTTCTTAGGCATGGATATACCGCCAAACATGCTTTCTAAAATGGCAGACTTATTGTCACTGCCAAAAACTTTCAGATTCAGTTCCTTGCATCCTAACATGATTGAGATTAAGGTCGAAGGCACCTCATAATAACATCTCTCGTCCCCTTTGATTTTTTCGTACTGTCCAGTCAGTGCAAGGACGTTTTTAGTCATTGGGGGCAGAAGAACATTATCTCCTGCTGCATTTACCAGCAGGCCACCTTCCGTAAGTCCAAAAGGAATTTTGGGTAATTTCTTGTTGTTACTGTCAAGCTTATCTATACAAGAACAAGTTAACTCAAAGATAAACTTTGTTTCTTTGTTCTTTTCCTGAATGGCGTGGGTCAGCCAACTAAACCTATATTCCCTGTCGTTAATAGTAGCTCTCAGCGACTTATCGTCATAAAAATGATAAACGCAGGATCCCGTTTCCGGATCTGTAAATTTGTTCCAACATGGAATGTCCTCCTTATCTTTCTGCATCAGCGTAGTTTTCTTGCCTAGCAATTTCGCATACATAATGCCATTGGCTTCCAAAACTTCTGGTGATTCTGATACTTTTGGCACTTCTGCTATAACCTCATCATTGCCCTTTATACTCGTTGCAGCGCGTACTGGTTTTCCTCCGAACTCTGCAGCTATTAGTTCCTCCTCAGCATCTGTATATGCTGTATCATCTACAAATACATGGTAAGCGAGCTGTGCGTATTTATTAAAACCTGGAAGATTGGCGTTATCAATGGAATAAGACTTACGATCCTCAAATTTCTCTCCGTCACGCCTCCACGTAACACTTAGTCTAATCTTGGCTGTTTCAACATTACAGAGCATTTCCAAAATTTCTTCATCTATTTTATATGCCCGTAGAAAATAATCTCTACCTGCCTGCACGAAAGATGGTTCCGCAAAATGATCACCATTTCCTATAAATTCAGATGGCAGTTGCACGGCACCCATGTTAGTTTCAATGGTTGCATCACCCCACCCTAGGCTCCCCACATTTTTTTTGAATTGTGCAACAACAGCAACAGTCAAGCCAACAAATTTATAGTAATTATACATTTTACTATTGGCTGTGACAATCCTCATGATGATTATCTTTAGGAATTCAAGTGGACAATCGGGCATTAACGGTCTCGCATCAATCTGTCTCTGTAGTTGATAATAGGTATATGTATCCGTGATAGTTTTATTGCATTTGCTCAGGTCATACCGTTTGTCTTTTTTCAAAGGATTTGATGCTGGTTTCATCTCTGCGATGAGCCCGTCCATATAGACATCGATTTCATCTTGGTCTATGCCCTCAGCTGCTGCTTTCTTGTGCAGCACTGCACGTTCTTTCTCTGTAATAACTCCGTCGGCTATTACCGACTTAATTAGTTGTTCAAGTTGTTCGGAATACATAGTTTTATTGTTTTAGTGGTTATTATTCTTTCATAAAAATACTCTGTCCGACTGGTTGACCACATTTCAGACAGAACTTGAGACTTTCCTTCAATTCACTCCCACATTTTGAACATGTTGCCATATTTTATATAGTTATAGGTTTAATTTCATTTTTCGGCGACAAAGATATTGCTTTTCCGTGAAACCTCATTAGTCCATTTTAGCCCATTTGGGTTCATTTGACTCTGCGTGGATGAAATAGTGCTCTTTTGAATGTTGTAGTACACTTTAGTGACATGCAAAAAGATTGAATTGCCGAAGTGCATGAGTACTACACTTATTGGATTACAGCACGACGGTAATGCTTTGTATTCTCAGGAAAAGCGAGTCCATTTTAGTCCATTTCTATGCGTGAGGAGCATTTTTGCAACAAATAATGGTGCGTGTGTCGACAAAAAAGCGTAACTTTGCCACATGGAAGAGACAAAAGAGAGCATAAAACGACTTTGTGATGCGATAGAAGAGACTTTAGGACGCTCGGTTCACACGCCCAAGGACTTCGACATGCTCAGCAGGCGCATCTTCGACCGAACAGGCGAATTGCTGAGTCGCAACACGCTGCGCCGCATCTGGGGACGCATCAGCGGCGACGTGACTCCTCGGTGCTCCACCCTCGACATCCTGTCACGCTTCATTGGCTACAGCAGCTATCGCTCATTCATGGATGGCAGTCAGCTTGACGAAGGTGATTCCAGCACTCCCTTCTTTGGCCGACGGCTGAGTGCGGTGGACGGCCTGGCACACGGTGACCGCATACGACTGACGTGGCAGCCTGGACGTGTGTGTGACGTGGAGTACAACGGCAGCCTCCACTTCCGCGTCATTCATTCTGAAAACACCAAGCTGAAGGAGGGCGACACCTTCCTCTGCTCACTCATCATTGAGGGGCAGCCGCTTTATCTCGAACAGCTGGAGCAAGGAAACAACCCTCCAACTGCCTATATCTGTGGAAAGCAGGGAGGCGTGAGATTCGAAATGTTGAATGAGTAAGTGAGTAACTCGTAGTGAGCATCTATGGAGGAAACGTACAGCGGTTATATTACTGAGACGGCACCTGAGACGGTCAGCGAGCAGTTCTCCGACTTGACCATCGAACACACGACGAGCTGCAACGTCATAGCACGAGCTCAGCGCTACGGCCGTTGGTACATGCTGAAAGGACTGAACGAAGGAAACAGAGACAAAGCTATAGCCCGTCAGATACTATACAAGGAGTTTGAGATACTTATACGTTTGCAGCATCCTCATGTTATTCAGACCATAGGACTGGAGCAAGTGGAAGGGCTGGGCACCTGCATCGTAATGGAGTATGTCGATGGAATCACATTGAATGAGTGGCTGCAAACACAAAATGACAGAGGGACGAAGAATCCTGATGCCATACGCATCATGGATGAACTGTTGCAGGCAGTGGCTTACATCCACTCGCTCGGAATTGCCCATCGCGACCTGAAACCTCAGAATATCCTTCTCACCCGCCAGGGGCTTCATGTGAAACTCATTGACTTCGGGCTGGCAGATACCGATGACTATGCGGTACTGAAACAGCCTGCCGGCACCGTCAGGTATATGTCGCCCGAACAGATGGGGGCACAGATACCCGACATTCGTAATGATATCTACTCGATAGGTGTGGTGATAAGGCAGATGCCTCTACCCGACTATTTCAAGAATATATGGAGACGCTGTCTGCTACCTATCGACGAACGCTATCAGAGCGTGGAAGAAATAATGAAGGACATTGTCCGTCATAGCACACATACCAAAAGGATGATAAGATGGGGAGTGGCTATAGCAATAGGTGTGTTACTAATCATAGTAGGACAACTACTGTGGCATGTTCATTCTCTTGATAATGAACTTAACAGAGTTGCATATGCTAAAGTGGAAGCCGTCAAGGCACTACATGACGAGATGCAGCGGACGCAACTGGCACAACACACCGACACGCTGACAAGATGGGAATACCGTTGGAACGATTTCATGCAACGGGTAATGGCTGTCAATAAGTTTTGTTATGATTACACAGAACGACTTGACGAACGCTTCTCTGACAACGACCGCGACCGCATACGTGAGGCGATGCTTAACGAGTGGCAGTCATGGCAGCAGCGTATCTGTGCCCTAAGCACTGCAGAAGTAGCTGCAAAAAGGAGAAAGGTTCATCGGGTAAAGTCGGGTATGGAATAGCGGAACATGTTCCATACAAATGCATTCCGATAGGCATCAATGCTGGCTGCCGGTACTACAAGCGTGGCAAAGCGGAGGGTATGGTCATCAAACACGTCATTATAGGAATCAGGAGGGACAACAGCTTTTACTTCAATACGTTGTAGGTTTGTACATCCGCGGAAGGCATAGGGCCAGATTTGTCTCGTTCCGACGGGCACCACGACTGAACGCAGTGATGTGCAGTTCATAAACGACTGGTCACCTATATCATTAATACAATCAGGCAAAACGACATCGGTCAGATGACGACAGTCGGCTAGAGCGTGGCGCGAGATACCAGTGACGAGGAATACCTGTCCGTCAGGTGATATCACTTTGTCGGGCACCACAAGACAGCCGGCAAGTGTAGTGTCAATAGCGGTCTTAGAATAGCTTTCATAACCCAAGAACACTTCGGTCTGACAAGACCTCACCCGATAGTCAGCATCCACTTTCTTGCCATTGCAGTAGACATACGCACGAAAGCAGTCGCCCTTCTTCCACGTATGCTGGCCCCACGCCGTGAGCGACATGAGCAAGACCAGCAACGTGACTATATAACGTGTGTTCAAACGTGACTCATGCGCTCCTGAGCGCGACGCAAAGCAATGTCGTAAGCCTCGTAGTAGTACTTGATAAACTCTTTCCAAAGGGCTTTCTTGGAGAGCGATTCGGCGTTCTTACGACAGAGTTCGACTTCATCAGCCGACATGTTGGAATAGCACGAGACGGTGTCCTTGATGATGTCGGCCACCTCGGAATAGTTGTAGTCAGTACGGTGGATGACTTTGACACCATCGGTAATCTCCCCCTGATGCCCAAACTCCTTGTTAGCCCAAAGTCCAAAGCCAGCCAAGTCTGTAGTAATGCAAGGCACCCGGAATGCTACTGCCTCCAGCGGGGTGTATCCCCAGGGCTCATAGTATGAGGGATAGATACAAAGATCATTGCCCAAAACCACGTCATAGTAAGTGAGATCCATGATGCCGTCGTGACCGTCAAGATAGCAAGGCAGGAAGACCACTTTCACCTTGTCTTCATGACGGTTGTGCATGTCGTAGAACTTCATCATGTTGAGCACGTTGTCGTGACCCATATTGTGAAGCCAGTGAGTCACCTGGGGCACCTCAAGGGGAGTGGTATACTGCTCATTGCTGCTAAGACGCTCCTGAAGATCTTTGCGAGGCTCTCCTACCCAACCGGGAACCACGATGAATGCCAGCACACTCTTCTTCAACTGGCGGTCGCGCAACAGACGGTTCATGGCTTCTACAAAGACGTCGATACCCTTATTGCGGAACTCATAGCGGCCCGAGGTCGACACGATCAGCGTCTCGTCGCCTAGTTGTTCGCCCAGCAACGCATTGGCCACACGGAGCATCTTTTCACGCGCAGCCTTACGCTTCTTCGTGAAAGCGGCTCCCTTAGGCACGAAACTATTGTCGAAACCATTGGGCAGCACCACATCGACAGGTTTGTCAAGCAGTTCCACACACTCGTGGGCGGTAATCTCGCTCACAGTTGTGAAACAGTCTACGTGATGGGCGGTCTGCTTCTCAATACTATGCTTCGACTGCATGTTCAACTCCCATGCCATCTGGTCACCATTATAGGCAAAGAGGTAGTCGTAGAGGGGTTTCTGGTTACCAGCTATAGAACGCCCGATACTGGTGGCGTGGGTGGTAAAGATGGTACCTATCTGAGGGAGTTTATTGTTGAGATAGAGTGCACCTAGGCCACACATCCATTCGTTAGCATGGTAGACCACGCTGGTCTGCTTGCTGATAGTCTGCTTCTTGACACTGTAGTTATAAAAACTTTCTACTACTAGTCCTGCAGCATAAGAGAACATAGAGGCCTCATCATAGTCACCATAGGCATGGAGGGAGTCTACCTCATAGTGCTCCCACAGCCAACCGTAGATCTCATCTTTCTTCGCAAAGAACGGAGTGAAGTCAACGAGAATGGCTATTGGCTCACCAGGTACAGTCCAACGTCCTACACGAACCTTGATACCTTGTTCGCTGGCCAACCACTGCCACTCGGCATAGAGTGACTTGTCTTCACGGAAATAAGGGGATTCCTGTTCTTTCCAACAATCAGGACCTATAAAGAAGATTTTATCCTGAAACTTACTTTGCAACGTCTTGGCTCTTGTGGATAATACAGTGTAAATACCTCCTACTTTATTACACACTTCCCAGCTCGACTCAAAGACATAATCTGGAGCTAATAACCTTTTACTCATTCTAAATGTTTATAAACGGCTGCAAAGTTAACTAAATTTTCTCTAAAAAAAGCATCTTTATCCAATATTTTATATTTAATTATGGTATTAATTGACTAAGAATTGGTAATTTTGCCGCAAATTTTAATAAGAATGAAGAAAATAGTATTGTTGTTATCCATCCTTTTAAGGACTACCTCGCTACAAGCACAACAGGACTCCATCACGTTTAAGGCACAGCTCTACAACGCGGAATATGACGTAACTATGAACATCAACCTCTACGACAACGATGTCATAGTGCCAAAACTCGACATGCTAGGCGGACAGCCTGGATGCTTGTTCAGAGAGAAGGCATCACACTACAGTTGGATAATCACCGATGCGGAAATCAAGCCCCCCACACAAGCCGAACTCATCATGGTCAACGAAGCGGGAAGCGAAGATCTGGAGGCTACGCTCACCTGCAAAAACGATTCCACTTACGTTCTAAGACAGGGACGAGGGAGCACCATAAAGGTGCCAAAGGGCACTAAATGGCAGAAAATACCTGCTACAATTACGCTAAAACGCAAAAAAAAGTAAAAATAATTTGGTCGTTCAAAATTATTTCCATACTTTTGCATCCGATAATTCAACAATAATAACTCAAAATACTAAAATTTATTGCCTATCGACGTATTTTTTACTTCATAAAAAAGATATTTTTATATGAGGAATTACAATGAGGTGTCCGACGAAGCGTTGGCACTACTCTACGTCGATGGAGACAATAGAGCTTTTGATGAGTTATTAGAACGCACTCAGACAAAGTTGTTCACTTACATCATGTTCGTGGTACGCGATCATGACGTGGCGGATGATATCTTCCAGGAGACATTCGTAAAGGTCATAACCAAACTGCAACAAAGACAGTACACAGACACTGGTAAGTTCCAGTTCTGGCTCACCCGCATTGCCCATAACGTGATTATGGACTGGTACAGGCATCAACAGACACGACACATCGTAGAACCAAACGAGGAAAACGACCTAGAGAATCTAAAAGGCGCATCGGTGATGGATACGTTTCGTGAATCAGAGATTGTCAACGAACAAGTGCTGATGGACGTGAAGCGTCTGATGGAAGCCCTACCCGCCCCTCAGCGCGAGGTGGTCTACATGCGCTACTTCCAGCAGCTCTCGTTCAAGGAGATTGCCGAACTCACAGGAGTCAGCATCAACACATCGCTCGGACGCATGCGCTATGCACTCATCAATATGCGCCGAATGGCTAAAGAGTATCAGATAGAACTGGCACTCGAAGGATAAAATTTTAGCGACTTAATCGTTTCAATTGGCTGATAATAGCTTCGGGATCATCTGCCTTAAACACGTAACTGCCACTCACCAGCACATCGACACCTGCAGCAACAAGACGTGGAGCTGTTTCGGCCTGCACACCACCGTCAACCTCAATGAGAGCCCTACTCTGTTTCTCGTCTATCAGCCGACGCAGACGATGCACTTTCGAGATAGTGTTCTCGATGAAACGCTGACCACCAAACCCCGGATTAACGCTCATCAGAAGCACCATATCGACGTCGCCAATGATATCTTCAAGCATACAGACTGGTGTAGAGGGGTTCAACGTCACACCAGCCTTCATACCCGCTGTGTGAATCTCCTCAACAGTACGGTGAAGATGCTGACACGCCTCAAAGTGAACATTCATCATCATCGCACCCAGACGGGCGGTCTGCTGAATGTAACGCTCAGGACGCTCAATCATATAGTGCACATCGAGTTTCTTGGTGCATACCTTGGCCACTGCCTCTAACACGGGGAAACCAAAAGAGATGTTGGGTACAAAAGAACCATCCATCACGTCCAGATGGAGCCACTCGGCTTCTGAACGGTTTATCATCTGAATATCACGGTCCAGATGTAGAAAATCGGCAGCAAGCAATGACGGTGAAACAATTGTCATACGTTTTCGATTATTTAATTCAGGCAACAAGCCTGCTGATTGATTACTCGATAGGTGTACGCAATCTGCTTGATTATTCTAATCGTCTTTTCACTTGGGGTCATTTCTTCATGAGTAAATAATTGCATAGGCACGACATTTTTATGAGGTTACATAAAAAGAACGTGCAAACAATTAGATTATTATATCAAACAGCAAAATAATTTTCTAAATTTTTCATACCGTTGAGAAACGACTGCGCATCCATACGTTTCTTGCCCGACAACTGCAACTCATCAATCTGCAAGAAGGTATCGCTACAAGCTATCAACAGACGCTTCTTGTCGACTAATATACGGCCGGGGGCAACAGTTGCAGAATGAGTCGTCTTAGTGGTTTTGAAAATCTTAAGAACAGTATCTCTGCCATCTGCATCACGGAGGATTGTCCATGCACCAGGAGAGGGAGAGAGACCACGAACAAAGTCGTACACTTTCTTAGCGCTCTGCCCCCACTCTATCTTGCAGGTTTCCTTGAATATCTTGGGAGCAGGCTTGAGGTCCGTTGAACATTGAACATTAATCATTGAACATTGCTCTTTGCTCTCGGGGTGTCCGTCGGCAGCAATAATCTTGTCGAGCGTGCGCAGACAGAGCTTTGCACCCAGACGCATCAGTCCGTCATAGACATACTCCACATCGGCATCATCGGGAATATCAAAAGGCATGGCATCGATGATACGTCCGGTATCAATGTCGTGGTCTAGAAAGAAAGTTGTAACACCTGTCTGGGTCTCACCGTTGATAACTGCCCAGTTGATGGGAGCAGCACCACGATACTGTGGCAAAAGGGCAGCATGTACATTAAAGGTGCCGTACTCGGGCATACCCCATACCACCTCGGGCAACATGCGAAAGGCAACAACAACCTGAAGATTTGCATTGTAAGCACGAAGGGTCGCCACAAATGACTCATCCTTCATCTTCTCGGGTTGAAGAACGGGCAGTCCATGCTCCTGAGCATACACCTTCACTGCCGAGGGTTGAAGCACAGAGCCATGACGACCAACGGGCTTGTCGGGCTGAGTCACTACAGCAACAACCTGATAACCGTTATCTACCAGCGCACGCAAAGTCTCAACGGCAAACTCTGGCGTACCCATAAACACAATGCGCAAATCTTCTTTCCTCATTTACTCTTTAATCTTTAACTAACTCATCAATCCTCACTCAAATCGGCTACCATATGTCGATAATGATTGAACATGCGACGACGAGAGATATAACCTTTCAGATGATTCTCACTATCTAATACAGGCAACCAGTCGGCCTGAGTAGTCTCAAAAGCTTTCATTACCTCCGACATCGACTCGCCATCGGTCAATACCGCCTTGGGCTCTTGCATCAGTTGACAGGCATCAAAATGATGATATAGTTCAATACGGAACACAATATGGCGGATACTTGCGAGGTCTATCTCACCCAACAAAGAACCGGCGGGGTCAAGAACAGGAATAATACTGCTACTCGAACGGCTAATCTTACGGACAATATCACCCAACTCAGTATCGGGAGAGACAGCAAGATAGTCACGCTCAATAACACTGTCCAACTGCATCAGTGTCAATACTGCATGGTCGGTATTGTGGGTTATCAACTTACCTTCACGGGCTAAACGGGCACCATAGATACTATGGGGCTCGAAAATATTGATGACGAGATACGACGTGACAGAGACAATCATCAGAGGAAGAAACAAGTCATAGCCGCCCGTCAACTCAGCTATCAGGAAAATGCCTGTTAGGGGCGCATGCATCACACCCGACATCAAACCAGCCATACCCATCAGCGCGAAATTCTTCTCAGGCAAATGGATGCCTAATGCATACTGGTTCCAAAAACGGGAGAAGAAAAAACCGGCAAAACAACCTACGAACAAACTGGGCGCAAAGGTTCCGCCACAACCACCAGCACCATTTGTAGCTGAGGTCGCAACTACCTTTGTTAGAATGACTAAGGCTATATAAACCAAAAGAAGTTCAACACGACCAGAAAAAAGAGAATTGTCGAGAATATGCTCCCAGTCAGACTCATTGCTACCATTCAACAGAAGATTGATGGCACCATAGCCTTCACCAAAGAGTGACGGGAAAAGGAAAATGAGCATACTGAGCATCGCGCCACCAACTATCAGACGGACATAGGTGCGGTTTTTGAAACGAGCAAAGAAATTCTCACAGGCACCCATCATCCGGACGAAATACAGGCTGACCAAGCCACAGAAAACGCCAAGCAACACACAGGCTGGAGCACGACGAACCGTCCACATATCATCGAGATGGAAAGAGAACAGCGAAGCATCACCACTGAAAATATAAGTGAAACAGGTGGCAGTCACACAGGATATCAAAATAGGCAACAAGGATGCCATCGTCAAGTCAATCATCAGCACCTCAACAGTAAAAACCAGACCGGCAATAGGAGCCTTAAAGATGCCTGCAATAGCACCGGCAGCACCACAACCGATAAGAAGCATCAACGTCTTACTGTCGAGATTAAAGAGACGCCCCAGGTTACTGCCGATTGCAGAACCTGTCAAAACAATAGGCGCCTCAGCACCTACAGAACCACCAAAACCAATGGTAATAGCAGAGGCTACAACGGATGTCCAGGTATTGTGGGGCTTCAGACGAGATCGGTTGGAACTGATGGCATACAGAATGCGTGTAATACCATGGGAGATATTGTCCTTCACCACATAGCGAACAAACAACATCGTGAGGAAGATACCAACAACGGGATATACAAGATACTCCCAGTTAGCACTTTCGGCCGACGAGGTGCTGGTGAGAAACGTTGCGATAGTATTGATGAGCCAATGCAGAAGGAAGGCCGCTACTGCCGACAACAAGCCAACAAGCAGTGCCAGCAACAACACAAACATGCGATCGCTGACATGATTTTTACGCCACTCATTGATGCGCAAGTGTCGAGAATAAATGGCTTGGTATTTGGAGCTTGATGTCACGTCCCTTACAATAGCTCTTTTTTATGATTTCATCAACTGATCAAAGAAGCTGTCGAGATCTTCGTCAAGATGCTCCATCAAATCAGGATTAATCATCACAATATCATCATCGACCACGTAAAGCTCGGACAAGGTTTCCTTATCATCGTCTTCCAATACGAAAGAATAGGGCTTCAAGATAGAGATCTGCTCCAGCTGAGACTTGTGCTTTTCCAGACAACTGCGAATGTCACGGGCTACAACATCGTAGAAGTCATCATCCTTGTTGTCTATCCACTGCTCAATAACACAACGGGTCAACTCACAATCATCATCATCGAAAGTCATCAACTCTCCTGATTCCTGGGTCACACGAACATGGATGTCGGTCAACCGACCTACTTCATCCTGAGCCGGAAACTTGTCGAGGGTCTTGCGGATAGCCCGCTCAATTTGCTGTAGCGTTTGTTCTGTTGCTTTCATGCTTTCTCTATATTTTGATGCAAAAGTATAAAAAAGATTTCTATTATCAAACGATTAATAGTTTTTTTCAATAAAAAAACAAAAACTTGATTATAATTCATAAAAAAATAGTATCTTTGTACCCAAAAATGAGTACTAACATACAACACCAAGGTATTGTAGAGTCAATTGAAGAGCAGCACGTCCGAGTCAGAGTAACACAGACTGCGGCATGTGCTGGCTGTAAAATTTCCAGCCATTGCACATCGACGGAGGCAAAGGACAAACTCATTGACGTATACAATGACACCATGGCACAACAGCGTCAAATAGGCGATGTGGTGACAGTGACAACTTCAGGCACTGCTGCGGGAAAAGCGCTCCTACTCAGTTTCGGGCTACCACTGGTGATTATGTTCGTAGTATTCTTCACAGCGACAGCATTAGGATGCTCACAAGGAATAGCAGCCTTAATGATGCTTGGAGCACTTGTACCTTATTATATAATATTATGGTTCATGCGTAGGCACATTGCTGAGAAGATAGCATTCTGTATAGAGTAAAACAAACTATAAAACGTAAAACAACATCTATGGATTTTATCTTGATTGCAGTAGCAGTTCTTGGAGGTATAGGCCTGATTGCCGCATTGGTACTCTATGCCTGTTCCAAGAAATTTGCCGTCTATGAGGATCCACGTATAGGTCAAGTGAGCGCCATTCTACCTGGTGCTAACTGTGGCGGATGTGGATTCGCTGGATGTAGCGGTATGGCCGATGCGCTCGTCAAAGGAGCGGATGCAGGCAGTCTGGAAGGTCTGAATTGTCCGGTGGGCGGTTCGGAAGTAATGTCACAAGTGGCCGACTTACTGGGTATGGCCATTGCCAACGGGGATGCCAAAGTAGCTGTCGTACGTTGTAACGGTACTTGTGCACTTAGACCGAAAATTGCTGAATATGCCGGCCTGCGCACATGTTCAGCAATGCACGCTTGCGGTGCTGGAGAAACAGCCTGTGGCTATGGATGTCTGGGATGTGGCGACTGTGTAGAGGCATGTCAGTTTGATGCCATCCATATCAACCCGGAAACAGGACTCGCAGAAGTAGACGAAGAAAAATGTACTTCATGCGGAGCCTGTGTAAAAGCTTGCCCACGTCACATCATCGAACTCCGCAAGAAGGGACCGAAAGGCCGTCGCGTCTATGTCTCTTGTGTCAACAAAGACAAAGGTGCTGCAGCCATGAAGGCATGCAAAGCTGCATGTATCGGTTGTGGTAAGTGTGTGAAGGAATGCCAGTTTGAGGCTATCACACTTGAAGGAAACGTATCTTATATCGACCCAAACAAATGCCGTCTGTGCAAGAAGTGCGTAGAGGCATGTCCTACAAAGGCCATTCATGCTGTGAACTTCCCTGCGCCGAAGCCAAAGCCTGAAGTTGTAGTAGAACCAGTAAAGAAGGAGGACGAAGCATGAAAATAAAGACTTTTAGTATCGGCGGAGTACACCCCGAAGAGAACAAACTCACACATGAGGTGGCAACAAAGGTGGCAGAACTGCCTAAACAGGCCATCTTCCCCCTATCACAACACATCGGCGCTCCTGCTAAACCTGTTGTACAAAAAGGCGATGCAGTAAAGGTGGGTACAATGATTGCAGAAGCAGGAGGTTTCGTCTCTGCTCCCATCTTCTCGTCTGTAAGCGGTACAGTATTCAAAATTGACGAAGTGATTGATGCCACAGGCTACCGTAAACCAGCCATCATCATCAACGTAGACGGTGATGAATGGGAAGAGTCTATCGATCGTTCCGACAAACTAGAACTGGTAAAAGACCACCCAGAACTGACGCCAGAGGAAATCGTTACACGTATCAAAGATGCTGGCGTCGTTGGCATGGGCGGTGCCTGTTTCCCCACTTTCATCAAACTGACTCCCCCACCAACCGCAAAAGCAGAGTGTGTTATCATCAACGCAGTTGAGTGTGAACCGTATATCACCGCCGACTATCGTCTGATGATAGAGCACGCTGACGAAATTCTTGTGGGACTGGAACTACTGATGAAGGGTGCAAAGGTAAATAAAGGCTACATTGGCATTGAGACCAATAAACCCGCAGCCATCGAGCTTCTCACCCGTAAATGTGCTGAAGTGTTTAGCACTTCAGAGTATCAAGTCGAAGTAGTACCATTGGCCCAGCGCTATCCACAAGGTGGCGAAAAGCAGTTGGTTGACGCTGTCATCAACCGACAGGTGCCCGCACCTCCCGCTATCCCAGTCAACGTTGGAGCAATTGTTCAGAACGTTGGTACTGCTTTTGCTGTATATCAGGCTGTTATGAAGCACAAGCCTCTCTTTGAGAGATATACTACTGTGACGGGTAAAGAACTGAAAAATCCAGGTAATTTCTTGGTACGTATGGGTACACCGATGCAGCAGTTGATCGATGCTTGCGGTGGTATGCCAGAAGGTGACAACAAACTTTTAGCTGGTGGACCAATGATGGGTAAGGCACTGACATCAACAGAGGTACCCATCTGTAAGGGAACGAACTCAGTAACCATCCTATCAGGAGATGAAGCCCGTCGTAAAGAAGCACAGCCCTGTATCCGGTGCGCCAAATGCGTAGGGGCATGTCCAATGGGGCTGGAACCCTATCTGCTGGCAAAGTTGAGTGCTTTCAAACAGTGGGAACGTGCAGAGAAGGAGGACATCGTCTCATGCATAGAATGTGGCTCATGCCAGTTCACATGTCCAGCACACCGTCCACTTCTCGACAATATCCGTCAAGGAAAAGGCACAGTGATGGGCATCATTCGCTCACGTGCAGCAAAAAAATAATTCGTAAACAGTATAAGGAATAAAAAACAACAATACAATGAGTAAACTGATTGTTTCACTATCTCCACATGCCCACGGAACTGATACGGTGGAACGGAACATGTATGGCGTCATCATCGCACTACTGCCTGCACTGCTCGTGTCATTCTACTACTTCGGCATCGGCTCGGCGATTGTCTGCCTGACAAGTGTAGCTGCATGCGTATGCTTGGAATGGGCTATCAACAAATTCGTTCTTCGTAACGAAAAATGCACAATACTCGATGGGTCGGCAGCGCTGACAGGTCTGCTTTTGGGTATGAATTTACCCTCAAACCTTCCCATCTGGATTATTATAATCGGTGCACTATTTGCTATCGGTGTTGGTAAAATGACCTTCGGAGGACTTGGGCAGAACATTTTCAACCCTGCACTTGTAGGACGTTGTGCATTGCTGGTGGCATTCCCCGCACAGATGACCACATGGCCAGTAGCAGGACAACACATGGCATATACTGATGTTACAACTGGTGCCACACCACTCTCTATCATGAAGAACGCCATCAAGACCGGTGACGTCTCAGAACTGGAAAAGTTGCCCGATTCACTCAGTCTGTTACTTGGCAACCACACCAGTACAATAGAAGGATTCGGTGGAGCCGGTACCATCGGTGAGGTATGTGCACTGGCACTGCTGATCGGACTGGCATACATGCTATGGAAGAAGATTATCACATGGCACATACCCGTGTCTATCATTGGCACAGTATTCGTATTCAGCGGTCTGATGCACCTGGCTAACCCCATCTACGCAGATCCGGTATCAGTTATCCTGAGTGGCGGTCTGATGTTAGGAGCTATCTTCATGGCTACAGACTATGTCACATCGCCAATGACAGCTAAAGGCCAACTCATCTATGGCGTATGTATAGGTCTGCTGACGATTATCATCCGCAACTGGGGTAGTTATCCCGAAGGCATGTCATTTGCTATTCTGATTATGAATGCTTTCACACCGCTTATCAATAACTATGTGAAGCCACGTCGCTTCGGAGAGGAGGTAAAGAAATGAAAAAGCTTGAATCATCACTGACAAACATGGTGCTGGTACTCGTAGGAGTGGCAGTAATTATGGGTTGTATCCTGGCTTACATGAACCACCTGACAAGTGGTCCTATTCAGGAACAGAAAGATAAGGCGTTGGCTGAAGGCATCAAGGAGGTTATGTGTGTAGACAACTTGAAAACAGCTCCTGCAGACACATTGAAACTAAAAGACAAAAAAGGCAAGGATCAAGCCTTTATTATCTACAAAGTTACTGATGCCAACAACAAGCCATTGGGCGCAGCCATTGAGAGCACAACCATGGGATTTGGAGGCAACCTTAAAGTATTGGTGGGTTTCGATCCTGAAGGTAATATCTTAGGATATACGTTGTTGGAACATGCTGAGACGCCAGGATTGGGTGCAAAGGCAGACAAATGGTTCCAGAAAGACGGTAAAGGCAGTATCATTGGTAAAAATCCCGGACTGAAACCGCTGGGAGTCAGCAAAGACAAGAATACTGAAGAGGAACAGGTGGATGCTATCACTGCTTCTACTATCACTAGCCGTGCTTTCCTGAACGCAGTAAACAACGCTTATAACGCTTACATGAAGAATTCAGTGGATTCAGCACCCGCTGCTACCAGTCAAGAGAAGGAGGAACAGAGCAATGAGTAATTTTATCAGCATCATTAAGAACGGTATTGTCAAGGAGAACCCTACGTTCGTCCTAATGCTCGGTATGTGTCCGACGCTGGCAACCACCACCTCAGCCATCAACGGTCTTTCAATGGGACTGGCAACAATGGCCGTACTCATCTGTACTAACGTAGTTATCTCGTCAATGAAGAGTATCACGCCCGACAAAGTGCGCATACCTGTGTTTATCGTGGTTATCGCTGCTTTTGTGACCATATTGCAGATGGTCATCAAGGCATTCCTTCCCGATGTAGACAAGTCGCTGGGACTCTTTATTCCCCTGATTGTGGTGAACTGTATCATCCTTGGACGTGCAGAGGCTTTTGCCTGCAAGAACAGTCCTATGGCATCACTCTTCGACGGAATAGGTATTGGCTTAGGTTTCACAATGGCTCTCACGATGCTGGGTATCGTACGTGAGCTGTTGGGCGCAGGTTCCATCTTTGGTTTCGTCCTGCTTCCTGAGACCTACAACATACTTCTCTTCATCCTACCCCCGGGTGCTTTTATCACTCTGGGCTATCTTATCGCTATTGTCAACAAACTAAAGAAGTCGTAAAATCATGGCATATCTATTGATATTTATCTCAGCTATCTTTGTGAACAACATCGTGTTGTCACAGTTTCTCGGCATCTGCCCGTTCCTGGGTGTGTCGAAGAAAATAGACACTTCACTTGGTATGTCGGCCGCAGTCGCATTCGTGCTCACCCTGGCCACCGTCGTTACGTGGCTGGTGCAGATGTATGTGCTGGTGCCATTCCAGTTAGAGTATCTACAGACCATCGCATTCATTCTGGTGATTGCCTCACTTGTACAGATGGTGGAGATTATCCTAAAGAAGGTCTCACCCGCACTCTATCAGGCATTGGGAATCTTCCTGCCACTAATAACCACCAACTGTGCAGTGCTCGGTGTGGCTATCCTAGTGATTCAAAAGGATTACAATCTCGCAGAATCTATCATGTATGCATTCTCTACTGCAATAGGTTTTGGACTCGCCCTGACAGTATTTGCTGGTATGCGTGAGCAACTGGAACTGACAAACCTTCCTAAGGGCATGCGTGGTATGGCTATCGTGCTGGTTTCAGCCGGTCTGCTTAGCCTTGCATTTATGGGATTTTCTGGTGTTGACGGAGGTCTGAAGACATTATTCGGTTTGGATTAAAGTCAATATTTTGTATATTTCTGAGAGGCACAGTGCAAAAACAGCTCTGTGCCTCTTTGTTTTCAGGATAATTTCGTATCTTTGCAACTGTTTTTATAAACACACATTTTTTATTTAATCTTTATGTACAAACCAATTTTCAAAAAGCGCGAGGTCATTGTCTTCCGACAGTTTAAGAGGAAAGGCTATGCCCTCTTTGCTTGCTTGGGACGTGAGGTCATCATCTCAGTACTGAGCGTTGCTACCCTGACATCAGCAAAGGCAGCAAGTATCAGCGACGAGGTATGGCGTATTGATACCGCCCAAGTAATGCGCGAAGTGACACTCGATGACATAGGCGTCACAGGATCGCGTGCCCCCCTGACCACGAGTCAGGCAGCGAGAATGGTAACTGTACTGAGCCGCGAGGAGATTGCGCAGGCGCCAGTGCAAAGTGTTAATGATTTGTTGAAGTATGCCGTGGGCGTGGATGTACGCCAACGAGGAGCAATGGGCTCCCAAACCGACATCTCCATCCGCGGTGGTACTCAGGAGCAAATCATGATTTTACTCAATGGCATCAATATCTGTGACCCTCAGACAGGGCATAACGCATTGGACCTTCCTGTGCAATTGAGTGAGATAGTACGTATAGAGGTGCTCGAAGGACCTGCCGGACGAACCTATGGCACATCGTCGTTGGTAGGTGCAATCAATATTATCACCTCTCCTACTCTATCGTCGGGAGCAGAAGCCACCGATACCGGAGAAGCACAAATCAAGCTGGAAGGCGGTTCCTTCGGTTATGGAAAGGCTGCCGCAGTTTACAAGTTCCGACCTTTTGTAAAAGAGAAGAAAGGGCTGGAAACAGCATTGTTCAATTCCCTTTCAGCCAGTTATCAGCGTAGCGACGGATTCAGCCGTTCTAAGGCTGGCGGTCTAAACACCGACTACAGTGGTAGCAAAGCATTCTATCAAGGTAAGTATGAAGATGAGAACGTGAACATGAACTGGCATCTTGGTATCGCAGACAAGGGATGGGGCTCAGGTACATTCTATGCCACTCCCCGTTGGCAGGCTGATGATCAGTATGAACACACCACTAAAATATACACCGCCATTCAGGCAGAGACGAAGAAAGGCTTCATTCATTTCCGACCTTCTATGTATTGGAACCAGAACCGCGACCGCTATGAAGGCTATCGCGGAAAGCCCGATGTGATGAAGTTCAATTACAATCGCTGCAACGTCTATGGCGTAAATCTTAATGCGTATTTCGACTGGGCCATCGGTCGCACTGCATTCGGAGCAGAACTTCGCAACGAAGACCTGGTGAGCGGCAACCTGGGAGAACCACTGTTCAAAACGCAACATATCAGCGGTACTGACAGAGACTACACCTTAGGCATCAACCGCACAAATGCATCGGCACATCTGGAACACAATATCCTGCTGAAGAACCTTACTCTTTCAGCTGGCTTCGTGGCTATAAAAAGCAGTCAGAGTGCAATGAACTGGCAGATCTATCCGGGCGTTGACATCAGTTACAAGATAGGTACTAACTGGAAATTGTTTGCAAGTTATAACTCTTCTTTGCGTTTACCGTCATTCACAGAGATGTACTATAAACTGCAAGGGTATGCTGCCGATCCACATCTGAAACCCGAAGAGATGAATGCCATTGAGGGTGGTGTGCAGTACCTCTCGCCTACTCTGCAAGCAAAAGCCACCTTGTGGCACCATCACGGCAAGAACATGATCGACTGGATTATGGACACATCCATGGGACAGCAGGCAGAATGGCAGAGTGTGAAACACACCAAAGTGAATAGCACAGGCTTTGAAATATCGACGACAACCGACCTGAAACGCTTGCTCTCACTGCCCACTAAGCAATCTACGCTGCAGATATCCTATAGCTATATTGATCAGGATAAAGATCTTGAACCTAATTACGTATCGCAGTATGCCCTGGAGTATCTGCGACATAAGTTGACTGCCTCAGTGCATACCAGCATTTGGCGACAACTCAGTATTGATTTGCACTATCGATGGCAGGACCGCGTGGGACAATATACCACCTTCTCAGGCGACGTGTGTGACTATAAGCCATTCTCACTCCTTGACGGACGACTATCATGGAACGAGAGGAAATACAGTATCTATGCCGAGGTGAACAACCTGTTGGACAACCGTGATTATGTGGATTACGGCAATGTACCCCAACCTGGTATCTGGTTTGTAGCAGGAACTAAAATAAATATCAATTTGTAAACTTCAATTAGCAGATATAAGGACGGGACGCAAAAAAAGTATAAAATGTGTCCTGTCCTTTTCTTATTATCTAATTTTTTAGTACTTTTGCAACAGATTAAAGTAAATAGAATATTTTTATTTAATTTTTATACAATTATGAAAATCAACGAATTTAACTTTGCCGGCAAGAAGGCAATCGTGCGCGTTGACTTCAACGTGCCCCTCGATGAGAATGGTAAAATCACTGACGACACCCGTATCCGCGGTGCTCTGCCCACACTGAAGAAGATTCTGGCCGATGGCGGTGCTTGTATCATCATGTCACACATGGGTAAGCCCAAAGGAAAGGTGAACCCCAAAATGTCTCTGGGTCAGATTCGCGAGGCTGTAGAGAAAGCTCTCGGCGTACCCGTAGCTTTTGCTCCCGACTGTGCTAAAGCAGCTGATGCAGCCAAAGCCTTGAAGATGGGTGAAGCACTCCTGTTGGAGAATCTGCGCTACTATCCCGAAGAGGAAGGCAAGCCCGTAGGTATCGACAAGGAAGATCCCGCTTACGAGGCAGCCAAGAAGGAGATGAAGGCTCGTCAGAAGGATTTCGCCAAGACTCTCGCCAGCTATGCT
>Ga0247609_10001276_pt1 | contig 30781 bp, 35 predicted proteins | sample 172DNAGHGlowgp2_FD_193487 | JGI IMG/M metagenome (GOLD analysis project Ga0247609, IMG submission 193487) | Sheep rumen microbial communities from Palmerston North, Manawatu-Wanganui, New Zealand - 1728 DNA GHGlow gp2 | ecosystem: Host-associated > Mammals > Digestive system > Stomach > Rumen ... | reverse complement strand
ACAGTAATTTTGATAACAAAGTAAATGATTATATGACAAGTCCAAATAATACACTTGTAATACCTTTAGTACAAGTATTACCTGACATAAATAGTGTACCAGATGGTTATATATGTAGACTTGCAAGTAGTAATAATATAGTACAAGGAGTTTAATCATGGCAAAGGGAGATACATATACATTTTATATGGGTCCTAATGTACGTGGAGAAGTAGTAGAGGGTGAGGGTGGCTACTTTGTATTACATATATATGGTAATGGACCTATGTATGAGAGTATAAATGACTTTAGATGGCCAGATGGTCAGACATTATCTTGGTCAAATGTACCTTATAGGATGCACCAATTTGACTTAAACATAGGAGCAGGAATAGAGACAATAGCAGACCAATGCTTTGATGAAATAGGCACTGCTTATGCAAGAGCTACTGGTGAGGCAGGTGTAGAAAATGTTTATATTGGACCTGACGTGTGGAAGATAGGAAGATATGCCTTTAGAAATAGATATTATCAAGCTACATTTCCTAAGTTACAGAATGTTTATACTTATGGAAGTGTAACTCATGTATTAAGAGGTGCATTTCAAAATCAATCTGACTTACAGAATATAGATTTTAAAAACTCTGTAGTTTATTGTGGAACAGGTGCATTTAGTGGTTGCATAAATTTGGAATATCTTAACTTCAATGATGATTGGGACATGGAGGATATATCAGGTACAAGTAATACTACATTTGAGAATTGTCATAAACTCCATACAATAAGTCCTCATAACGTAATATGTAAAATAAGATGGCATAATTATTATGAGTGTTGGGCATTACAAAAAGTTAAAATAAAAGATGTAACAGAGTTTGTACCCGGAGCACAGTATCAGATAGGTGCTTATGCAATGTATTGTACATTGAATAAAGGAAGTAACCTAGATCCTGATGGTTATTTTATAACTGAAGTTACAAATGTAGATAATAATGTAGCAAGTTATAGTTGGAAAGATAACTGGCAAAGAATATTAGTTGTATATTATGAAGGACCTAAAGTAAAGTTATTTCATGAGGGAAAGATAATAACAATAGAAATGTATGAGACAGGTGATTTACCATTAAAACATGATGATGTATGGTGGTTCTTAAGATGGGCAGAAGGACATGAAAATCCAACACATAGTTGCTTACATGTAGCACACAATGGTAAATGGTATCAGATAAAATATTGAGTTTAATGGAGGATAACAAATGAGTAACAGTGAATTAGTAGAGTATACTTTAATAAGTCCAAATAAAACAAGTCCTAGGGTACATAAAATAGATACCCTTACTATACATTGTACCTCAGGACAAGTAACAGCAGAGAGTCTTGGTAATATATTTTTCAATCCTTCAAGAAAAGCAAGTAGTAACTATGGAATTGATAAAGATGGACGTGTAGGTTTATATTGTGATGAAGCTGACAGAAGTTGGTGCAGTAGTAATAGAGCTAATGACATGAGGGCAATAACAATAGAAGTAAGTTCTGATAATAAAGACCCTTACAAGGTAAATGATGTAGCATTTAATAAATTGATTGACTTAGTTACTGACATTTGTAGAAGAAATAATATAAAATCTTTAGTGTGGTCTGATAATAAAGAAGATAGAATATACCATAAAAATAATGTTAATATGACATGTCATAGGGATTTTGCACCTAAATCTTGTCCTGGACCATATCTTTATAGCAGGATGGGAGAAATAGCAAACTTAGTTAATAGTAGACTACAAGGAGATAAACAAGTGAGCAAGATTGAGAGTACAATGACAGTTAAGGAAATATATGACTGGCTTAAGAATTGTGGTTTAACAGATGCAGGTGTAAGTGGACTACTTGGTAATATTAAAGCAGAGTCAGGAATTAGAAGTAATAACATAGAAAATAAATATGAGGCTAAATTAGGTTTAACTGATAAACAGTATACTGATATGGTTAACAATGGTACTTATAGTAAGACACAATTTGTGAATGACAAAATTGCCTATGGCTTATGTCAATGGACTTACTGGAGTAGAAAGCTAGGCTTATATGAGTTTGCAGAGTCAATAAATCATAAGATTGATAGTACAGAGATGCAATTAAAATATCTTATGCAAGAGCTTAATACAAGATATAAGAGTGTGTTACAAGTATTAAAAACAAACAATAACTTAAAAACTTGTAGTGACATAGTATTAACACAATTTGAGAAGCCACAAAAACAGAGTGAAGAGGTAGCAAACAAGAGATATGAATATAGTAAAGAAATTTATGACACTTATAGTAATAGTGGTAGCAATAGTACTGGAAATAATACTGAGTTTATATGTCCTTGTAGAGTTAGGGTTGAAATTGATAATCTTAACATAAGAAGTGAAGCATCTAAAAAGTCAAGGTCAGTAGGAAAATGTCCTGTAGGTGTATTTACAATAACAGAAGTAAAACAAGGATATGGCAGTAAGTTAGGATGGGGTAGACTTAAGAGTAATATAGGCTGGATAAGTTTAGACTACGTGACAAAATGTTGAGATTGACATAATAACATAGCAATCTTTCATACCTAATCTATATTATAAGTATAATTATTTATAGTATAGATTAGGTTTTTTATGGAGGGTACCTATGAATATAATTATAACAGGAATAATAAAGAGATTTAGCATTAAAAATGGTTGTGTTGTAACTTTTAAAGAAACTGATGGAACTTATTGTTTCACTGTTGACTTAGATGGTAAACATAAGAAGTCTTGTTTTGTCAAGAAAGATAATAAAGCTGAACCAGCAGTTATTATAAATAAGATTGAAGAGAGATTGTATAATACTTATATGGATTTAATGTCAGCAGGGAGGTGTTTATAAATGTATAGAGATATAGCTAAAGCATTTGAAAACCGGTATGGTGTCAATGTTTTCATACACCAAGAAGAAAATACTGGAAATATTATATTGTTAATGTCACTAGATGGGGCAAAAAACAGACATGGAAGAAAAGTAATAGAGAGATGGGAATTTGATGATGGTCCTTTAAAATATCAATGTGTACAAGACAACTTATTGGAGCTATACAATGAGTTGGTACATGAATAAATTATTTTAATAAGAAAGCGAGGTAATATTATGAGCAGTATTGTAAGTGAGAGACAAAGAGGTTTAGGAGTAGGTTTTGAACGAATCAGAAGAATTACAGGTTATATAGTAGGTGACATGAAGTACTGGAATGATGCTAAAAAGGCAGAGTGTAAAGACAGAGTAAAACATGCATAAGCTGATTAATTAAAATAGTACAGAGGAGTTAAAGATAATTTAACTCCTCTTTTTGTTAGTACATTTATATAGAGGAGTTTGTGTATATGATGTCAGATGATATATACTATAAATATGATAAGTTGCTGAACAGTTTCTGTGAAGATAACAATGTAGTAATTAGGATACTAGATGATTATGATAATTATTACTTATATATAGAACAAGATGACAAGTCAGTTAGAAAAGCAATCAATAAAAGAAAATGGTGTGATTGTTTAAATAAAGAGGCTATGCTGAATATAATATTACATGACATGTATAAAAAGATATGAAAAATTCTTCAATTTTATTATGAAATTTATAAAGAAAAGTTCATAATTTAATTAGTAAAAAGTAATTGACGAGTAGTTAAAAGTGATGTATAGTATAAGTAGATAAAAGATAAGTAAATAGCTAAAAGCTAAAGGAGGAATTAAACTATGATGACAAGAGACAACATGATAATAACATTAAGAAATAAAGATACTGAAAGACTAATCAAGGAAACAAGAATGATTAGTCTAAAACCAGTAGCATTTGGTATAGTTGCTATTTTACTAGTTGTTTACTTAATAACTAGTAATGCTTTAGCATTACCAAAGCAAAAACTCAATAATATAGTAGATGACTACAATGATGAGGTCATTATAGAAATGAATGACCTCATTGGGGAGGTAAGATGATGCTGATTAAATTAGTTGTATACTTACATGAAATGCTAATAAAAGCAATGGAGGTTCAATTATGATGACAAAATGTAACAATGTAGATGAAATGATATTAACATTATTGGAGATAGATGACACTTTAAAATCATCTGTGATAAGTGACATTGAGGCTACAGAGCTTCACATGTTACTTAATCAACTTGATATAGCAGTTACTAGAGAACATGAAAAAGTAATAAGAAACAAATCTTTAGTTGCTAAAGCATTTGACAATATAAAAAGTCTTGAAGAAGTAAAAAAGCATAATAATGAGTTTTATAAAGCTTTTTATACAAGTAAAGAATTTGCAGAATTTACTAAGATTATACATAAGTCTGATGTAAAAACAGACACAAAAATAAAATATGAGATTGAGTTTAAAGAAGATAAAATAGGTTCTTATACAATATACTTTGATAATAAGGTATATCCAATAAATATATTTAAACCAAATAAGATTTATGCAAACACTAGAATAGTAAAGAAACTTGTTGAAGATCCTGAGTCTTATATTGAATCTTACAATATAGACAAGGATTACATTATTATCAGAAATGACAAGCTTAATAAGTTTGTAATATTTACAAGAACTGATAAAAATACTGATACTTTTAATTATCTAGCACCAGAAGAATATTGTAAAGACACTGATAGAATCTAAAAACTGTCTAGTCACTGCCATGACTGACAGTTGACTGTGAAAAGCCCAGTAGGTTTGATAGACCTACTGGGTAATATAAGGAGGATAACAATATGAGTGCAAGAGTACTAGAAAAGAAAAAATATGAAAATGTAACAATAGCAATGATTGATGCTCAACAAAGAGCATTAAATCAATTTAAGCAGTTAAATATTCCAAATAACCTAACTTCTATAGAAGTAGAAATTGCAGATGAAGAAGATTCTTTAATAAGAACAAAAATAACATGTGATGAATATCACAAGATTAAAGTTGAGACAATTTATATTTAATAAGGTTACTATTGATTCACTGAATCATTTAAAATAGTAATATCCCACACAAGTTGAACCCTACACTATAGTATATCTTGGTGTAGGGTTTAACAAAACATAAGTTGTTATATGTGATGTAGAACAAGAGGTACAGAATATGATAATAATACATTTAATGGTACTTATATATTGGTTCTATTTAAATCCATTAGATAATAAATTTATGCTTAGATTAGGATTAATAGCTGTTATAATATCATCAGCAGGACTTATATTAGAATTATATAGACTTTGATTGGAGGAAAACAATATGTCAGATATAAAGGTGAGAGTCATAACTGAATATGATGATATGCTTAATGAATTTAAAAAGAATAAACCTGTTAGTTTAATATGTGAAGAGATAGTGACTCCTATGAGTTGCTATAGAAAAATTATTATGAGCTATAAGGACTACAGATTGTCCTATATGCTAAATAAACAAGATATAATTAAGTCAAAGCTTGAAATAAAAGAAATAATAGATTACATTCTTGACTACATGTGGTCAAGAATGAGAAAGGAGTTACATATATGTTAAAACCAAGAAAACTAATAGTACATAATACAATAGAGTTGTTCTTCCTTTTATTTAGAGAATTTGGTTTAGATATTCAAGTACTTGACTTTGATGAAGTCAAGTGGGACAGTATAAGATATCATTGTATTATAAATAAAAGGTTTGATTTATATAATTATGCAGCTCTTTTAGCTAGAGCTGGCATTATAAAAATATTGGATAGCTCAACTGATATGATGTTAGAACTTAAAGAAGAAATTGAGTCTGAAAAGTAAACAGTTTATTATAAGAGGAGGTATTATTTATGTCATATAAATATGTTAATGAACAATTAAAAATTAAAAAAGGCAGGCCAAGAATTAACTTGGCTGATGATAAGGATACTATCATTGATATGTATGTTAATAAACATATGTCATTAGTTAGTATAGCTGAACTATTTAATTGTGATTATAATACTGTCAAGAATAATCTTAAGAATTGGAATGTTTATATTGTTAATAGACGTTTCAGAAAATAAGATAAACATAATATAAAATAAGATACTTATAAGGCTAGTATGATATAGCATTCATACTAGCCTTTGTTTAATAATAAGTAAATTAAAAATTAAATAAGTTAATAGTAAAAGGCTATTGACAGATTTGATTTTTAATAGTAAAATAATAATAATAAATAGAAAAGGTTAATCTCCTAAGGGGAGAGAAAGGATGAAAATTATGATGATAAAAAGAGTACAGGTAACAAACAGAGTTGTAGAGTCAGGTCTTGTAAATAACCTCGTTAGCTCTATAGAGGCTATTCAGGAGAATAAGAACACTATAGTCGTGTTCTTTGACAGAACACGATGGAACCACGATTTATGTATTTTTAAGCATAATAGCGATTGTTACACTTTGATTAACAATCGTAAAGATAGTGAGTTTGATTATGATAGGCTCACTTTGCCTAGAGAAAAAAGATTTACATGGAGTTATGATGGCGGACAAGGAAGTCTTGCTACATATAGACTTCTATCAATAGTATATGATATTTTAGAACATGACGGGTTAACAAGGGAGTCTTATATTGGCTTGGAGGCTAATCATAAGCTTCCAAGGGTATACAAGGTTATTAATAGTGTCAATAATCTTGAGGTTTGTTCTCAAGTAGAAAACTTGAGACATTATGCTGCTTGGAGAAAACTCCAGAGTGGTCAGGAACTTCTACCAATAAAATTCTCAGCTCTTAGTTTAGAGCTTATAGCAGATATATTGTATATCAATACAGAGATATATAGATTTGATGACAAGATCATTGTAAGACGACCCTGTCAGGATGAAAATATAATAGAACATGTCTGTCGTCCACAAGATGATGGAACATGGCAATTCAAGTAACTCCTATGTATTGATAGTTTCTATAGGATACCCTGCTAGTAGTAATACTAGCAGGGTATTTTTGTTGTTACATTATAAAAATATATTTTTAGAACTACATTATTAAAAATGATTAAAATTATGTTACATTGGACTATTACTGTGTGATAAAATCAAGTTACACGAATGTAACATAATTAAACGCAGGTTGGGCGGGTCTGGTTTAATCTAACATTTAAGATATTTATAATTACATTATATATTTAATTTATGTGAGCCTCTTTTTCGCCTACATCTAGCATTTGTGACACTACGGTGTGTAGTAACTATAGGAGTCATACATTTATTATAATCCTTGTTTTTTATAGCTACTATGCCTATTTCATTGCATAGTTAATTAATAATATAGTAGATTTATTAAAATAGGAGTAATCAAAATGGATGAAAAGAAAAGCACAAATTTCATACCTAAATATAGAAGAAATAAGTCTCATAGTCTAAAGAATGATTTACCATCACGTATTTCAAGTAATAGAGTGGATACGGGAAGTAAAGTAGACCTTGCAAAGAAGCAAGGTGTTTATAATGCTATAAAGTATAAGATACGTAAGACTAGAAAAAATGACCCAGACTGTACATTTGATGATGTTATGCAAGTTTTGTGTCAAAGCTTTCCAAAAGTATTTGGCAAGTTTGAAGAAGTAAGAAATACACGTAATATAATTGAGTCAGATAATGGATGGTCAATGGCATTTTATGACTATGATGATAATATAGTAGATAAGATTGAAGCAAGGATGGAAGATATTTTACTTAGTGACTCTGATACTGATGCAGAGATTATGGCTAAGTATGATTTAATTAAGAAATATGAGATACTTAAGGATAAAGCTATAAGCGAAAGAATTAAGTGTAAAGCAGAGTTGCAAGAAGCAGAGAATGAGTGTAAGAGACTTGATAAATTATTAGATAAAGCAGCTGATGAGGCTACTGGAGATATGTTTATAGATACAATTATAATAAATGGGGATGATAAGACAGATGATAATCAATCTTGATAAGAATATATTAAAACCATTTAGAAAAATAGTATTAAATGCACTAAATAATAAGTATTATAGACTAGTATTTAAGGGAGGGCGCTGCAGTACTAAATCCACAATAGCAGCTATGATTGTAATATTAAGAGCTAAGATATTTAGGCATAGTGCATTATGTGTAGTAAGATATTCAAATAATGTTAAAATGAGACTTACTACTCAAATAATTACTGCACTTCAGTATTTAGGATTAAGTCATCAATTTGAGTACTTAAAATCAACGAATGAGTTTATATATCTTGATAAGAATGGTAAAAGAACAGATGTAGTTATATATTGTCGTGGTGCTGATGACCCTAAGAGATTGAGGTCTATAAAGGATGCCTCTGGTGGATTTAGTACATTATGGATAGAAGAAGCTGCAGACTTTAGTTGTATGAATGATTTAATTGACCTAGAGTCTTCAGTTGGACGTGGACAATCAGACTCATTCTTGAGTGTTATTTCATACAATCCTTCCCAAGCCCCTACACATTTTCTAAACGAGCAATATGAGACAGTTTCAAGTGATGCAGAATTGTTAGAGCATTATAAAGAAGATGATACATTATTTGAATATAGAGTAGATAAAACAGTAACAAGTGTATTTAATTATAATATAGAGTTAGTACAATGTGTTGTGCATTGTACTTACAAGACTTTAATTAAAGAGGGACATATAGATTGGATATCTAGAACAGACTTACCTAGAATTCAACTTGGAGAAAAAACACAATCAGACTTTTATAAGTGGTGGTATCTAGGTTTAATTGTTGGTTGTGACTCTATTGTATTTAGAAATATAACAGACTGGAAATTTGAAGAACATGAATATGATAGGACGTATCGTGGGATGGATGTAGGCAATGGAGGTTCGGAAAAAACAGGAGATCCATGGGCATTTACACGTTGGTATTTTGATAGTAAACAAAGAGATTTATATTGTTTGGATGAATTCAAGTTACCAAGTAGAGTATCCTATGAAGATGTCAAGAATGAATTTAAAAAGCATAATCCTCATAATTTACTAACATATATGGATAATGCAGTAGGAAACTTTGTAGATCATTTAAGTGGAAGTCCTTATAAATTAAATGTAACAAGAGTACATAAAACAGTAGAAGTTAACTCAGGTGTACAGTGGTTGAGAAGTTGTAATCATATTTATATAGACCCTATTAAATGTCCTAATACATATAAGGAATTTAAAGAGTACTCATACATTATAGACAAGAACGGAGATGTGACGACTGTACTACAGAAGGATAACAATCACTTTATAGATTCAGCCAGATATGGGCTGTGTGAGATACTAGATTATGGAGAACCTATTTGGTAAGGAGGAAAAGCAATGTCATTTAGTGTTTATGATTATTTACATAAGGGTGAATATTATACAGACTTTAGCTTCTTAAATAAGGGTGAGTTATTTCCCTCTAAAGAAGTAATAGGTCGTAATATTGTTTATAAGTACAGACATAGACAGTACACTGGACAATATAGTTATAATAAGAACTTGATTATAAGAATGAATGATAAAGAGATGGAGATACCATACAAGGTATTGTCTACCAATTATTTTAAGCTATTAACAAACAAAATAACAGATATAATTTTTAACAATGACATTATAGTAAAGTCTGGTGATATTGAGAGGGATAAGAGAATACAGGCTTTAGTAGAAAATACACAGTTCTTTGATAAGATTAGGTCAGGGTTTAAAAAGACTACAGAATTTGGTGATGCAGGTATCAAGGTATATAAGAATGGATTGTCTGTCTTTAATATGACAAGAGCATTTAAGGTTGTAGATGCTAACAATGTTGAAGATATTAAAGGTGAGGTATTATATTATCCAATATTTGGAAAAAGAGATACTTACATTGATTTTCAGATATATAAAGAAAGTAAAGTATTTGAGATAGTCAAGAAGTATTATGGAGCAGACAAGGAAACTTTTGGATTTGTACAAGGAACTATTGGTGAGTCAGTTGATTATGAGATAAAGGGAAGAAAAATCCCAGCAGGAGGAATCTGGTTTGACACTGGAATAAGTGATGCAATACCTGTAAATATTATGTCAATAAATCAAGAAGCCAATGGTATATATGGTGAGTCATTATATCAGGACATTCAGGATATTGTTTACGGAATAGAACAGAGACTTTCAGTTAATATGCACTTACTTGATAATTCAATGACACCATTTATTATAATTGGACAGAGTATGATACAAGAGGACGAGAGTACAGGAAAGAGATCATTGAAGTTAATAAATGGTCAGTTTATGGTGTCTCGTGGTGATGATAAAGCACAGGCAGTAGAACTTAACTACAATCTTGATAATAGTAATGATATGTTAGCTACATTAAAAGAGTTCTTATATGAACTTAGTGAAATGGGAAGAACATTCTTGTCAGGTGAGATGACCGGAAATCCAAGCGAGGAGACCATAAACAATGTGCTAAAATCAAGCATTGATAAAGCTAATAGACTCATAACAGAAGTATATTACGCTGTTAGGAATAGTCTTTACTGTTTATGCTTACTTAATGGTATAGATGTAAAGAAAAGTGATCTAAACATAATATTTAATATTGGACGTACTGATTCTGATAAAAATATCGCTGATGTTTCTTCAGAATTAGTTAATAACAAGATATTAAGTAGAAGAAGCGTGAGACAGAAGTACTTTGGTTATAATGATGAACAGAGTGACCAAGAAGATATACAGATAGCAAGGGAGGCAGAATTAGCTGTCCCTGATGAATCATTTGAGTACAGTTTGGATGAAAACACTTAAATATTCAAAAACATACATTGCTAAGTAATTGGTTATTATTAACTTTTAAATAATAGGAGGATAAACAAATGAAGCTATCAGACTTACTTAAGAAGTTAGGACTCAATCTTGATGATGACATTGAGCTTAACGAGGATGAAAAGAACAAGGACAAGGGAAAAGAAGATGGTACTAAAGGAAAAGAAGAGGGTACTAAAGGAAAAGAAGAAGAGAATACCAAAGGTAAAGAAGATGACAAAGGCAAAGAAGATGACAAGTCTGGAAAAAATGATAATCCAGATGATAAGCATGAAAAAATAAATAATAGTATAGATTTAAAAGATAAGAAAACTGAGGAGGTAAACAAAGTGAAGATTGAATTTGATGACAAGACAGGTTTATTTAAGACAGATGGACTTGAAGATGTTGAACTTAAAGAGACATTGGAGAGAGCAAATACTTACACAATTACTACAAGAAACAATGTAGCAATTGACAGAGCTTTTAATGATAAGCTTGGTACTCTTAAGTTAAGAAAGGGTATCACAGTTGATGCAGTTAAAAAGCTTATTGATCTTTCAAATGTCAAGGTTGATGGAGAAAAGGTTTCAGGCATTGATGAAGCCTTTGAGAATCTTCAAAAAGAACAATCTGGTCTGTTTGTGAGTAGAAATACACCAGAGAGTTCACCACTTCTTGATGGATTTAATCCAGCAAATGATGGTATGAATGATACAAAGAGTAGCATGGATGCTGCTTTAGCTAGTTTAGCTGCTAGTCTAAGTAATGGTAACATTTAAAAATTAACATAAATAAGTATTAAAGTAGTCATAAGGAGGAAAATAATTATGGCAGTTACAAAGAACGTTTTTCCTGACGTTGTTCAGAAGGACATTGTGAATCTTACAAGGGGCAAGTCAAGTTTAGCAAAGCTTTCAGATGCTACACCTATTGATTTTGTAGGCACAGATGTGTTTACATTTTCATTTGACAATAGGGCTTCTATCGTAGGAGAGAATGAGGCTAAAGCAGTTGGTGGAGTCACACTGCAGCCAGTGCAGATAAAGCCTTTCAAAATTGAATATGGAGCAAGAGTGAGTGATGAGTTCCTCATTGCTTCAGAAGAGAGAAAAGTAGAAATACTTAAGGGATTCAAAGAGGGCTTTGCTAAAGAGCTTGGTTTTGCTCTTGATACTGCAGCACTTCATGGTATCAACCCTAGAACTGGTTTAGCTTCTACCGTAATTGGTAATAATCATTTTGATTATATAATTGCCAATTATGCAAGTGGAGCTAACATTATTACTTACAATGCTTCAGACCCTAATGCAAATATGGAGGCTGCTATTGCAAAGGTTATGGATGCAGAGCACGAGGTAACAGGTGCTGCTTTTGCTCCTTCATTCCGTTCTGCACTTGCCTCACAGAAGAAGAGTAACGGTGATGCCATGTTTCCTGAACTTTTGTGGGGAAATAATGTAGATGTACTTAGAGGTCTTACTGTTGACAGTAACCCTTCAGTTTCATCCTATAGTTCTAAGGATAGAGCAGTTGTTGGCAACTTCAGAGACTTCTTTAAGTGGGGAGTTGCTAAGGATATTTGGTTTGATGTTATTAGATATGGTGACCCTGATAACACAGGTGTTGACCTTGCTGGTCATAACCAGATATATCTTAGAGGTGAGGCTTATCTCGGATATGGTATCCTCGTACCTGCTGCTTTCTCACTGGTAAAGGAGGGGGAATAATTGCCACTGATGGTTTAGATGGACTTAGCATCAGTGGGTATCAAATGAGTCCAAACTTTGCTAATGATGTATATCAGTATTCTGCTGATGGTACAGATGCAAGTGTAGAAGTTACTGCTGAGGCAGTAAACGAAACAGCTACTGTATCTGCTACACTGAATGATACTGAGGTAGATCTTAGCAAGCCAATAGACATTCCCGTGGGAACAAGTTCATTGGTAATTAATACTACGGAGGCCTAAGAGCCTTAGATGTAAAGAGGCTAATACATGATTGTGTTAGCCTCTTTTGTTTAGAGAGGAGTTTAGACATGGCAGAGAATAGACAATATGAAGTTACAATGAATAATAACAATAAAGAAGCTGGATTGACACTTTACTTCAGTAATGAACAGAATGGCAGAGTAAGTTATTATAATAGACTTGGTAGAGAAGAAAATAAATCCATCAAGGTTATGAATAACTGGTCAATGGCTACAGTAGGATTACCTTGTATAGAAGATAAATCAGTTACACCTACAGCTGTACTTTCACTTGATAATACTGATAACACTGCTAATATATATAATACTGAAGATGTAACTGGAACAAATCCTGCTATTAAGCTTGGTATTAAAGTTACTGGTGGAGTAAGTGGACAGAATTATGAAAATGTAGACACTATTAAATTAACAATTACAAATGGAGATGACACTACAGAATATAGTGGTGCAAAAGAATTTATAACAGAGCTTGATATTGCAGGTGCTGAGACAAGTGTTTATAGTGGAGATAAAGGTGATATTAAGTGGAATGGAGCTAAACTTAGTACACTTGGTTCAAGTATTGGTACATTTGAATATACAGACTCTACAGGAACACACACTGGTGATATTGATTCTAAAACAGTTATGAAGTCACTTGTTGACAAGGCTGTTGAGATCTATGGTGACAATGGTGGAACAGTAAAGATTAATCTTTCAGCTACTACTACACCAGTATTGAAAGATGCTTATGGTGTTAATATATTACCTTGTAAGAACTACAAGCAAGTTTATAGTGGTGTTGGAGTAGATGGAGATCAGGCTTTATATGCAGGTATGAAAGCATATCAGGTAACTGATAATCTACAGGATATTGATGTTGCAAATAAAGTAATACCTAATACTGATGGTGATATAACACTTATTGACTTTACTTCAGCAGTAAGTGCTACTACAAAGTACTTAGCTATTATGAATTATAATGGTTCAGAAACACTTACAATTAAGAAAAATGCTGACACAGTTGTAGCTGAAGTTGTAGCAATATTTGAGATAACTTATACACCTTAATAAAGAATAATTGTTTATGGGAGGAGACATAATTTCTTTTGTTTCCTCCCTGTAAATATTTTTGGAGGGTAATAGGATGGCACGTAATGATATAGCTCAAAACCTTGAAGATAATAAAAATAACTGGTTAAATTTGAAAAATGCCATAGAAGATAAAGGTATAAGTACTACTGGTATGACCTGTTCTGATATGGTTGATGTTATAGATAATATGCAAATAGCTAAGCTGACTACATTAAATGTTAATCCAACTACAGAAAGTCAGCATTTAACTCCTACAGGTGAGTTTAATGGTTTCAGTGAAGTAAATGTTAGTGCAGTTGATGCAAGTATAGACAATAATATAATTGCAGGAAACATAAAAAGTGGAATTGAGATATTAGGAGTTACAGGTGATTATAGTGGTGATACACCTAATTTACAGAGTAAAACAGTAACACCTGACTTTAGTAATGGTGATGTACAAGTACAAGCAGACTCTGGCTATGATGGTTTAAGTGATGTTACAATAGTAAAAGATAGTGACTTAATAGCTAGTAACATTAAAAAAGATGTTGAACTTTTTGGAATAACTGGTAGCTTAGTTACAGAAGAAAAAGATTTAATTGGAAAAGAATCATTAAATAGTCTTCCTGACTATGATTTTACAATGGCAGTTTGTGATTATAATGGAAAGCTTGAGTTCTTTTTAGATTCAAAGCATTTTGAATATGACATAGAGAACAATACTTGGTCAACAGTTGCTACTGGTGTTTCAATAATAGGATTCAATTATTTTAGTAGAGTAAATGGTGTATTTAACCCTGGATTTTTAATAGGAAATAAACTGACATTCTTAAAACTTATAGCTACTGCTAGTGGATATAATTATGTTACACTTAGAGAATATGATATGACAAGTCACACTGCTGCAGACAGAGCAGGCGGTTCTGGAAGTGCAAGTGCTGATTACCCTTATGCTTATACATTGCATAATGGTTATATTTATGCTTCATGTAAAATAAATGGTGCATTTGTAATAATAAAAATAGACTTAAATACACTTACATACACAGTTGTTGTAACAAACACAGCTAAGTCTTATAAGCAAATTGAATTTGTAGGAGATACATTATATGGTATCAATTCAAGTAATGGACTTGACTTGATTGATATAACCAATGACACAGTATCAACATTATTAACACTTGCAGGTGATGGAAGAAACTTAGTAGCTACACCTGATGATTTATATGTGATGGGTAATGACTCAAATCATCTCAATATATATAAATTAGAAAATAATGCTTTGACATTATATTATAATGGAAGTACAGGATTTCTGTTTTCAAGTATATATTATAATTATAATGGAGTACTTTATCAGTTTACTAATAAAGGCTTTGTAATTAATTATGGTGCTAGCATAATAAGAAAAGTAGGTACTAAATTTCATAAAGAAGTTACAGTAGGAGCTACTTCAGGATTAGAAATAGACACTAAATATATAACTAAAGTAACTTTAATTTAAAAATGTGGAGTTTAGCTAGGAATTATGTCATATCATAGTACATAATTCCTAGTAATCTATATAAAATTTTGATAGGAGGAATTAAGAATGTCAATAGTACTTGTAGTTGGAGAAAACTGTTACTTTGATGTAGCAGAAGCAAACCAGATGATTGAAGATAATTTTCTTTCAACAGAAGTTGAATATACTACTTGGAATAGTTTATCAGATGATGAAAAAACTATAATAATTTATAGAAATACACAGTTCATAGAGAATTACACTATGCTTTGGAAAGGTTGTAAAATATACAATTCAAATCCAATGCAGTGGCCTAGGAATGTGGATTCACAGACAATGCAGATACCACAGATTGTCAAGCTTGGCATATTACTAAATGGTATTAAGCAAAAGATTGAGTCAACAGATACAAGTAATTTAAAAGAATATAATGAGATGATAAACAATGGTATCAAAGAATATAAGATTAAGGATGCTTCTGTAACATTTAAGGATGATGCAGTTGCTAATAATCAATATAGCAAGATGCCAGGTTTAGATAAGATTTATAGAGATATATTTGACAATTATTTTGCAAGGTATTCATTATTAGTATAAGGAGGACAATCAGATGATTAAGAACAAGATTCTTAGGGAGGTACATGATGAAATGTTGAGAGAGACAAGGAGAATACAGGCAGAACAAGATGAAAAATATAATGAGTTTGCAAGTAGAAATAAAAAGGCATTTGAGGAAGCAGAGAGTTCACGAGACTTTATTATAGAGCATTTTGATAAGAGTCTAAAGAATGTAGCTGATACATTGTCACTGAGTTTAAACTCAGTCAAAGAAGATGTGGGTGAAATAAAAGAAGAAATTAAAAAGCATTCTGATTCTATTGAAAGCATCAATAAAGATAAGATCAGAATGGAAGATGATATTAAACATTTAAATGAAAAGATTGACAAACAGGAAGAAAAGAATGACAAAACTAAATGGTGGGTGTTAGGAATAGGAGCAGTAGTTATAGGCTATGTCATTCAACATTTATTAGCAATTCCTGGTCTGTTTTAATTATAAGACATATAATATATAACAGTATTAAATTTCGACGATTATGTTGTTGTTAATTGTCAATTAAAGATAATAAGTTATATAAGCATTATAAAAATAAAGTAATTGAAAGTAATAAAGTAGATAAACATTTCAAAAATTTTGAATTAACATATAGATAAAAATCTGGTGTTACATATATAAAAAATTTCAGAGGGATTTTGGGATATGAAGATAAGCATTGAGAAAGATAAGAAACAAGTAAATAAAAAGCCAAAAACCAAAAGACAATATAGCAAGATTTGGATGACAATATGGCAATGCTTTGTGATGATTTGGTTGAGCATTTATTTTATAGTAGATATTGTTTATTATAAAGCAATAAACATAAATAATATAATAGATAGATTAGTACTAACAATAATAGGTACAGTAATACCATATTTTATTAAAAGTTACCTTGAAACAAAAGCGGAGAAAGCAAATGAAATATACTTAAATAACAAGCAGCAGTTAGAAGATGCAATGAATAATTTAAGTAATAACAATGATGATGAAAGTGAGGTAGGATAACATGTTACAAGTTGTAGAGTTTGTTACAAATTATTGGTATGTGATTGTAGGTTTAATAGCTATTGTAGCCTTGGTGGTTGCTAGGGTAAAGGGCTTTATTAAGTTACCTACAGATAAGCAGATTGAGAGAGTCAAAGAGTGGCTCAAGTATGCAGTGATTGAGGCTGAGAAAAAACTTGGTACTAAAACAGGGCAAGCCAAATTAAGACTTGTCTTTGACATGTTCATTCAGAGATTTCCTATATTTTCAAAGTTCATAACATTTCAGACATTTAGTGATTGGGTAGATATAGCACTTGAGTGGTTGAATAAGCAATTAGAAAGTAATAAGCAGTTAGCAGAATATGTCTATGGGTCGGACGGAATACATGAGACTATTGTAGATGATACAATAGAATTTGATGATTTGGTGTAATGACATAAGTCTTTACATATATGTTTCATTTGTTATCCTCCCATTGCTAGGGGTCATGTCAAAGTGACCTCTAGTATTCAATTTATATTCATATTTCAGTAGCATAAATGTAATAAATATATAGATATAGAGCAAGATATAGCTCTTAATAATTTAAGGAGGAATAAAAACAATGGCTTTGTTTGATGGTTACAAAGATGATATTTTGTATATATCTAAGAATGGAACAAAAGACATGTTTGGATATGCTTCAAGTACACCTGTAGCAAAGAAAGTTAGATATATAGGTGGAAAATCAGTGGAAGTAAATGAGAACAATGTGACTAGAATAGAAAACAGATTATTATATCAGTGTCCTTTTGAAGTTCAAGAGGGAGATAAATTTAAGATATATGACAAAGAATATATTGTGAAGTTTGCAGAGAAAGTACCAGACATTTTAGGTAATACAATTTATTGGGAGGCACAGATAATCTAATGAGTACAATAAATAAAGTTCAAAGAGCTATAAATGATGAATATAGGGCAGAGAACAAGGTACTTTTAGCTTTACAAAAAGCATTAGATAAGAGTGGAGCAAAACCATTAAAATTAACAGTTGGTGGAACTAAGTTTGATTATAATAGGACACATACAGCTAGAATAGACTATGTTGATGTTGTAAATGCAAGGAATGTGGAGAAAAAGGTCTTTGCATATATAAAAGAAGAATATGATAAATATTATAGGCAATCAGGTATAAATGAGGGAAACATAAGAGCAGAGTCAAGGAGACTAGCAAATAGAGTTAGTAAACTTGATATAGATATACAAAGAAAAGTACTTGACAGAGTTTATAGTGATTTATATAAGGAAACAGAGAGAGGCCTCTTGGAGAAGTTTAATAAGATTGATTTAAACGGAGAGGATCCAGAGTTTAAGAAGTTAATCAAAGGTACAGATGAACTGATATATGATATAAAGAAGATTAAAGCATGGAAGGAACAAGTAGAAAAATTAGTAAGACGTGCAGAATTAGAGTATAAAACAAAAACAAAAGAAATAGCACAAGGTAAATATAGTCTTGATAGATTTAATAAAGAATATATACTTAGTGAAGCAGAATTGGAGATGATAGCTGAGGCTATATTAGGACGTGCAATAGAGTTATGTCCTATAAGGACAGGCTTTTTGAGAAGTAGTGGAAAAGTTTATATCAATGATAGATATGCAAGGATTATTTTTGAGGCACCTTATGCAGCTTATGTCCATGACTCTGTTGGATTAAATCATCCTATAGGACAAGACCATTTCTTGGAGGCAGCTGCTCAAGAAATATTACCTAAAATAAGTGTTTGGACAGAACAGACAGGTGATAATCAATATGTTCAATATGATTGGGATGAAACAAACCAAAAAATATATAATCAGACAGTTAAAGAAACACTTGTAAATGCAGCAAGCTTGTTGTATTGGAATGAGAATACAGGATATCAAGCAGTTTATATAGATATTGATAGAAATTTGAGGATAAACTATTATCATAGTAGTTAAAGCATATTTTGATACATAAAAGTTAGAATATAGTAGATTAAAATTTAAGATAAAAATTGATTTTTGGAGGGAGCATGGAGAAGATATATCAACATATAATAAATATAATGCAGAGTGTGACCTCTAAGTTTAATGATAGTACCTCTGTACAGAGATATGAGGAGAGTTTACCAGACCAATGTGGAATAATACTACAAGGAAGTAGAGATGACGAAGAATGTATATCTGGTGAGACAGAGTGGGAGTGCATTAAATTAGAAGTACAGATCACTTGTAAAAATGAAGCAGAAGATATATTTGAGAACTTGCAGATACTAAGAAATTTTGTAGATGCATTTGAAGATAGTAATTCAACAGTAGATGGACTTGAGATTGTTTGGGCAAAACATTTAGGTTCAAAAGTAAGACCAACATATATGAACGGATATGGCTTACAGACTTGTAAGTGTATCATAGATATTAATTATCTTCTAGAAGAGAATTAATAGGAAACAAAAGTTTAATTGTCATAAGGAGGAAAATAATATGGCAGCTACAATTGTTAGATCAGGTAACAATAGGACTATCAGTCTGTATCTTACAGATGTACCTGAACAGGCCTACACAATTGGTGCAGTTGATGTTACTGCTGCTACTGACTTACTTGGACATTGTAAGTCAATGCAGTTCCCTGAGCCTTCTCAGGATGACATTGATGTAACTGATTGGGATTCTGAGGCAAAAGAGTATGAGCAGGGTATGATTGATTATGGTGAGGCTAACTCAGTAAGAAATCTTAATACTGACGAGTATGAGTCAGCTATGGACCTTGCACAGGCAAACACCTCTAAGATTCTTACAGTTGTTGTTAAGAACAAGGCAGGTACACAGATCATAAAGAGACAGGGTCTCTGCATGGTAAAGGCACCTTCAGTAGCAAATACTGAGGTTGATGGTGTACTTGAGGTAACAACTACCTACAAGATGTCAGGTGAGTTTGCTAAGTTTACTGGTACAGTTTCTTGATAGTAACTGAATAGTGGACATAGGGAGTAAACAAATGAAACTTTTGTTTACTCCCTAAAATTAAATAGGGAGATAACAAAATGAGTGCTACAATCAAAGAAGAAAAAGTTATGACCACTGAGGAGTTTTTTAAGGAGTTTGCAGATATAATTGCTAATACAATTAAGAATGATAATTATTCAGAGAATAAAAAGAAGAACATAGACAAGGTAATAACAAGAAGAAAAGAACTTATTTGTACACTGATACAATATTTAGATATTAAGTTACCTAAATATACAGTAGATAGTACAATAAGTGTACATAGTCCGGATCATTCTCATTATGTAGAAATACATGAGGATTGTGAAGAGACAGTAGTAAGAATAAAACATGTCAGAGATGTTTAAATAAATGGAGGGTAACAATCATGGGAATGAGAGTATTTACAAAGAAGTTTGGTGCTTATGCACTACAGGTATTTGAGAAGAAAACAGGAAAGACACCACTTGATATCTTTGATATGGGTAACTTCTCAATGACTGATATGATTCAGGTCATTAGAGTAGGAAATGGTGTAAAAGGTGGTGACTTTGTTCTTTCTGAAGAAGATGCAGGTGAGAAGATAGATAATTTCTTGGAAGATGAAAATAACACACTGATTGATGTTTATCTTCAGTTGATTGATGAATATGACAGAGATGTTAAGCTTATGAGAAAATGTGGTATGTCAGTTGATGACATAAGAGAAGAGCTTAACAAGAATATAAAGGAATCAACAGAAAAGATTAAAGAAATCATGGATAATAAGAATACAGACAATAAAGTGACAGAGTTTCCAGTTAAAGTAGAAGATACAGTTAAAGTAGAGTCTACTGACAAAGTAAGAGTTACAAATGATGGAATGTCTACACTGGATGATGACGTAACAGAATTTTAATAAGCAGTTGGTTGGAACAGATAAATTTGAATAGTTTATTTGTTTCACTTGACTAGGAAACATAGTTTCTGAGTAGAAATCAAGGGAAATAAAGTTGATAACTTTATTTCCCTTTTTTATTTAAGGAAGAATGATATGTTGAAAAATAAATGTTATCTGAAGGACATTAGAGAATATGAGGATAGAACACAAATCAATGTAGTTACATTTTTAGAAACATTTAGTGTTGATAATATAATACAGATGTTGAGTATAATATATAGCACTGATGATATTGAGTTTATATGTAACTTAATTGATGAATACATAGATGATGATCATGACTACTATGATTTATATAATGAAGTGAGAAATATACTTCTAGGTTATGACATGAATGAACAAGTAAATGAAACATCTGAAGAAAATGAAGAAACAAGTACATTTGAAGATATATCAAGTTATAAATTTTTAAGTGATTTTTATATGCACTTATGTATGCAGTTGATGTCATTAGGAATGTCCTATAGTGAGTTTTGGAGTTTAACTACAAAAGAAATGTATCAAGCATATAGTGCAATTAAACAGAAGATGGTAATGGACTACAATAGAGATATGCAAAATTATCATACATTGTCACTTATGATAGGTGGAGCAGTCTGGGGTAAAGGTTTAAAGGAAGCACCTCATGTAGATTTAGACTCAGTAGCAGGAGATCCAAATGAATATATAGATACAGAGTTTGGACCAATGACACGAGAAGATTATAAACTTTACAAAGAATTAGGTTAATGGAGGTTTAATAATGGCAAAGAAAAATAATGATCTTTATTACTATCAACAGCTGATGAATGACATAGGTAATTCAGCAAAAGATGCAGGTAAGGAAGTAAATGAAGTAAAAGAGCATGTAAATGAAGTAAAAGATACAATAAATGTTTTAGCAGAGGATGCTAATATTGCAGGTGCTAAAGTATCAAAGTCATTTGATGATATATCAAGTAGTGCAGATGATACATATGATTCAATTGATGAATTACTTGGTATAACAAGAGAACAGTTTAGAGATGCTATTAAAGGCATAGAAGAATTAGATGATTCTTTTGGTATATTATCTGATAAAGTTAAAAATATAGGTTATGTTGATCTTAGTGACTTAGAATTTGCTTCTGTTGATACAGACAAATTAAAAGAACTGCAAGAAATGACAAACAAAATTAATGATCTTTATAAGTCTCAACAGATGATGAAGGGAATAGGTAATTCAGCAAAAGAAGCAGGTAAGGAAGTAAATAAATTAAAAAGTGATGCTAATAATATACCAAGTACAAAAATATTAGATGTTGATGATGAAAGAAGAGCTTATGCAGAGCTTGGTAAAGTCTTTAAAAGAACAAATCAATTAAAAACATTTTTTAATGCAATCAGTAGTATACTAAAAGGATCACCAGTTGATAACTTTAAAGATATGTATGATAAATTTGGTGAAAATACATTCTATGGCATTAAAAAAGAAAAAGTACCAGAGAATACTAAAATAGATAAAACTAAAGAAGCTATAATAAAAGAAAGCATAGATGGAATTAGTACATTCTATAAAGTATCAGTAGATGATACTAAAATATTAAGAGATGAACAAAGAAAAGCAATAGAGGAACTAATTAGTGCTTATAATGCAATAAAAGATATAAGTATTAAAGTGAATGCATTAAATAGTACACAAAAAAGCCAAATAATAAATAGCGTTACAGGTGATATAAGAGAAGATTTTTTAAAAGCATATAATGTTGAAAGAGTAAATTCTAAAAATAAAATAGAAACTGGGGCAGACTATGCAATAAGAAATGGATGGAAAATAAGTATAGATCCTGGTAGAATAGATAAAATAACACCTGATAATAGTCTATTTGAACATACAGCAAATCAAAGACTTCATGGATTTAAAGAATCAAATGGAGATTATGTATCTGGATATATAGAATTAAATAAGGAAATGACTGATATTAAAGATAAGTTAATAAAGGCATTACCTATACTAAGCACATTTTCATCTGAGTTTATAAATATGATGGATGTAGCAGAATTATCAGGAAAATCTAATGAAGAGCAGTTTAGGGCAATAATCAGACGTAGATTAGAAGACGCTACTGGAAGATATAAAGAAGATATAAATGAAATAAATACTAGTGACATAAATGAAGTATTAAAAACTGAATCAAAAGAAATTATAGGTGATTTATTAAGAAAAATATTAGATGGTATAGACATAGATAAATTACCTGACGAAATAGTAGACCTTATGAATTTTTATGATCGTAGTTCTAGATTAGATGTTGATACATCTAATTTAGATGAAACAAAGGCTAAAATCATAGATAAAGAAGTTGAACATATAAATGGAATGATTAAAAATATATATGCTGCAGCAGATACAGAAATTGTAGGATATATGACATCTGAAAGAAATGAACAGCAAATTAAACTAAAAGATAGCTTATCATCAAATAAAAATAAAAAGGGTGGAGGCGGAACAAAGGCATATGATGACATAATGAGTGCAAAATTTGATATTAATAATGCCATAAAAGCAGCTGAAGATGCTATGGATAGTTTTGAGAAAGGTTTAGATACAGGTAACATTCCAGATATATCAGAAACACTTGAATATGCTTTAAATAAAGATAAAGATAAAAATAATGCTGGTGTACTTGAATTACTAAAAGATGTAGATAATAAGGTTAGAAATTTATTAGAGGGTCAATATGCAGAAATAGTAGAAACATTAAAGGATGATAGTGGTAAACTTATAATAGATATAAATGACATAGGAGAAAGAATTTATAATTTAAAAAACAGATTAAAAAATATAGATACACTTAGTATGCAGAATAGAATAAATTCAGCATTACATGATGATACATTAAATAAAAATATAGATACACAAATAAAGAAAATAAAAGATGATAATGATAAGAAAAATAATGCTACATATAATGATGAATATAAGTATGCATTATTTTCTAAGATAAATACAGAGAATTACTTGAAACAAAGAGAATACTTAGCACAAACAGGACTTTTAAAAGATGAAGATATTGATAAAAATAATAAAGAAATAGAAAGACTTAAAGATAATCTTTCAGGTATTGAAAAGAATATAGAACAAATAAAAAAAGAAGCTAGTGATCTTAATATAGATATTAGTGGTGCTGAGAGTGAAGTTAATAGTACAATGTCTATTATTAGCTTTGGTATGAAAAACTATGGAAATAATTATATAGATTTTATAAAAGCATTAAGTAAGACTCCTACACTTAATACAAGTGTAATAAACAGTACAGGAGCACAGCATGGAATAAAGATTGCAGGAAATGAAGAAAGCATTGAAGATGATGTAAGAAAGTTAAAAAAGAACATAGAAAAAGTAAGCTTCAATCAGATAATAGGTGAGTTAGAGAAAGTTAGTAAGAACAATTCAAAAGTAGATAAACTATATTCTAATATACTAGATACACTTATACAGAATTTAAAAAATGACCTTGTAGGAGATTCAAGAGTAGATACAAGTTCATTTATATCAAGTGCTGAAATAGACAATGCTTTTGAAAATACAAAGAATAATTTAACAGAACTTAGGGAAAAATTAGAAAGTCTTGTAAAAGAAAATAATACAGAGCAATTAAATGATGAACTTAGAAAGTTCCAAAGAATTTTAATAAAAGCTGAGGGTACTTTCGAAAATCTAGAGATAGACAAATCAAATACAAGTAACTATACTCAAAAGGTATCAGCATATAAGGGTTTAAAGACACTTAATAGTAGCATAGGTAGTATCAGTGAAGATATAGATTATGCAGTAGAAAAAGATACAAGAAGAAAGTCTGAAGCAGCTACAAGAGAAGCTGAACAAGCACTCAAGGAAAGAGAACAAGTACTTAGAGAAGAGCATTCAATACGTTCTAAATTAGAAAAGCAGGCACAAGAAGAAGCAGAGCAGACACTCAAGAAAACTGAGAACAAAGTCAAAGAAGTTTGTAGTACAATTGTAAATACTATTAAAAAGACTATAAGCAATATTATAGGAATTATAAGAAAATTAAATACATTACTAAATAAGTCTATAAATCTTCTTATAAATGGTTTTAGAGGAGCATTTAACACTATAAGAAGAATAATAACATTATTTGGTAATTTTGGTAACAGAATAAAAACAGTATCACATAATGGAAATATTCTAAAGGGTACATTTACAGAGTTAAAGAGTAAGATAGACTTACTTATAGGTGCTTTTAGAAGTTTATTTAATAATGAGTTTTTACAGAATGGTATGAAGTTACTTTCATCTGTTCAGACTCTTAATATGTTAATAGGTAAAGACCTGACAGCTAAGACAATTGATTGGGCTAATAACCTTGAAAAAGGATTTGGACTTAGTGCAAGTGGTCTTATACAGAATTTACAATCAGTTTCATCTGTATTATATGGAATGGGTATGTCATCTGAAAATGTATATAATGCAGGTAGGAACTTAGAGGCACTTGGTATGACAATGTCAAGTATAACTGGTTTAGACTTTGACACTGTTATTACAAAGATTGACTCAGGTATGAAAGGTATGACTCAGTCAATTGATGACTTGGGTCTTTCTGTACGTGAGTCACAGATGGATGCATTTCTTCAGAAGTTAAAGGCACAAGGTGGAGAATATGCAAACATTGGAACAAAATTCTCTAATCTAACTGAGGATCAGAGAGTCTATGTAAGATATGCTGCTATCATGGATCAGTTTATGAGTAAGGAAGCATTTAGTGCAGAGTCTTATGCTAGGTCACTAAATACATTAACTGGTCAGATGTCAATACTTAAGCAGCAGGTTCAGCAGTTAAAGAGTACAATAGGTACTTTAGTACTTAAGCTATTTGCACAGATAATTAAGCCATTAACTTATATTGTATATTTAGCTAACTTAGCAGTTAAGAAAATAGCTGCATTATTTGGTATAAACTTAGACTTAGATAATACAATAAATGAACTTGGAGGTGGTGGAATAGACACCTCTGGAGTTGATGGACTTACAGACTCATTAAATGAGACTGCAGATGCAGCTGAAGATGCTAAAGGTGGTTTATCTGCATTAGACCATATTACTTCATTAAATACAAGTAAGAGTAATAGTGGAGCAGGTGCAGATGCATTTGATTATTCTAAGTTAGCAAACTACAATGATAACTATGCTGACATGTTAGAAGATCTTGGTAAGATGAATAATGACTACATTGAACAATGTAGACAGGCTCTTATACAGATGCTAAAAGACATGGAAAAGAGAGTAGGAGACTGGTTCAAGAGACTTACAGGACGTGTAATAGACTGGGATGTTGTAGAGAAGAACTTTGGTAGATCATGGGAAAATATTAAGAATACATTTACAAATCTAAAGGAAATCTTTAAGAATGTATTTGATACAATAGGTGGATTACTTGGTTCAGTTCTTGATGACTTAGACTTTAGTACACTGTTTGAGAAGTTTACAAGACTAATAAGCTATTTAACAAAACTTGGTGCAATTATAACAAAGAGATTGCAGCCTTACATTCAGAAGTTTTATGATGATTATTTAAGTCCTTATGTTGTTAAGTTTGGTGACTGGTTAGAAGAGCACCTTGACAAGTGGATACATAAAACAGAAGAATGGCTTGGTGGTTGGGAATCACACAAATATGATAATGACATTAAGAATTTCTTTGAGAATACATTACCAGAGAAGTTTAATAAGTTTGTAGAAAGTGTACAAAATGCTAAAGATAAGATTACAGAGCTTAAGAACTTCATCAAAGGTGGAGATAGTGATAAGACATTTATTGATGTAATCAAAGAAAAATATGAATTCCTCAGAGATAATGTTCTTACACCTATAAAAGATATATTAGATGAAGTAAAAATACAGTTATTTGATAAGAATGGTGATCACAAGGTAAATCTTGAAGATGCAAAGATTTCACTTGGTGAAATCAAAGATAAGATTAAAGAAGTAGGTGATTATTTAAGTAAGCATAAAGAAGAAATAGCTACTCTTTTAGCATCTGCAGTAACATTTATAGTAGAGCTTGGTAAGATAAAATTAACAATATTTGAAGAACTGTTTAATTTTATGGTTGAACATGCAGATACAATAAAAGCAGTATGTGATGCAGTCATAAACTTAATAAACTTTGCTGTTCAACACCCTGTATTAGCAATAGCAGTAGCAGCAGACTTATCAATAAAAACAGCACTTGCAAAAGCAGGTATAGATATAGTCTTTAATTATTTTAAAGAGCAATTTAAGTATGATGCACTCATAAAGTTGATGGGTCTTGGTAAAACTGGTGAAGTAGCAAAGGCAGGTAAGGAAGCAGTAGATGAAATATCTAAAGTATCAAGTGAGAAGATAGATGCTGCATGTAGTGAATTAGAAACAAAAATTATATCAACAGTTAAGAGTATAAAGTTACCAGCATTAGTATTAGCTATAGCTTTTGGATGGGGAGGTTTAGAGTCATTAAAAACAGGTTGGGAAGATATAGTAGGTAAAGATGGTAAGAAACTTCTAAATGTAGGTGCTTGGAACACACTAGCAAATGATGAACTACAAAGAATAGCAGATAATTTCTATAATGTATTAAGAAAGACATATGGTACAGAAATACCTAAAGCAGAGATTGATAATGCATTAGCAGCAGCTAGAAGTGAGTTAGAAAGAACAGGTAAATATACTGCTGAAAACATTAATTTGATGATGAGTATCATAGAAGAGGATCTATATGAAGATATAGAACACCCAATTAGAAATTTAGCAAACACTGGAGATTTTGATGCTATAGCTAATCATGTTAAAGTTGTTGATGATGCAGTTAGTGAATCATCAGGAAATATGGCTTCATCATTTGATAATATATCAGGTTCAACTGATAATAGTGTAAGCTCACTTGATAGTTTAATAGGAACTTATGATGAATTAAATGGAGCATCTGGAGAAGTTGTAGCAAACAATAATAATGTTAAAATGTCACTTGATGAATTAGTTGCTGCAAATTCAGAAGCTGCACAATCAGCACAAGAACATAAGGATACAGTAAGTGAATTAAGAGAACAGATAAATAAAGACCTGGCTGAAATAGGTACAGTATCAGAAAGCACTAAATCTAGAATAGATAACATGGCAAGATCTATGGGAGCAGACTTCTATGCAATAAGACTAAGTGTAAGTAATGTAACAAACACTGTTAATAGATTACACCAAGCTTTAATGAATTTGACAAGTAGACAATGGAAAGTAAACTTCAGAGATGGAGTAAGTACAAGTAATATTAGATGGGCAAGTGACAGTGGTTCAAGAATTGGCATTAAAGGATTTGGATTTGCTAATGGTGGTGTACCTAAGAGTGGAAGTTTATTCTTTGCTAATGAAAATGGTAATACAGAGTTAGTAGGAAACTTTGGTGGATATAGTGGAGTAGCTAACCAGGATATGATTATTCAAGCAATTAAAGAAGCTGCTGTACAGAATAGCAATGGTACTGGAACAGTAATAAATAATAACTTTAATATTGGTAACATGTTAGGTACAGATGCTGACTTTAGAAAGCTTGTTAACAAGGTTACACAAGTACAAAGACAACAGAATCACAATATAGCAAATGGAAGTTTTGTTATGGCATGATAATTAGACCAGGTGGAAACACCTGGTCTACCTATATTTAAAAGACTTTTATGTTTATTTTACAAGCATTATATGTGAAATTAACATTATTATAAAAAGTTGAAGTGTTGTTGAGAATTCACTAAAATAGTATAATTTTAATATAGACTATATAAAAAGTAATATATACTTATAAGATATTTTTGAGGTTACATATATAGAACACCAGTTTGGTTGTGGGTGAAGATGTTTGTGAGATATGATTTTAGAGAGTATATGATTAAATTGTACAAAATTTAACGGGTGGGGTGTAGAAGAAGTGAATCTTATACTACATATATTGTGACCTAAAATATAGTTATATATAGATATATTAAATAAAGACATAAATAACTACACAAGTTATAATTATATATGAAGAGCCAATAGGATGCAATCTATTAGCTTCATTTAAGAATATGAAAGGAGTTTCAGATGAAAAATTATTTAAGACCACTTGATAGTAGATTTGCAATAAATGGTGTAGCAATGCCAAGACCTCACACTTTTAAAACTAGAAGAGAACCTCTTATGAAAGACTCTGATAGAGATATAAATACAGGAGCTTTAATAGTAAAGAAAATAGGAAATCCTTTAGAAACCACTTGGAAGTGGAAAGTAATAAGAGATGATCAGTTGAATTTAGTATATAATGCAATACAGACAGAAAGTAGCTTGTTTACTATAACTACTATAGATAGTAGGAAATCAAGTGCAAATAATTTAGTATTAACTACTTATGAGAGTTATGAACCAAATGATTTTAACCCGGACTATTTTGATGATGGAGTATATCCAGATGGACATAGATATTATAGAGATGTAGAAATTCACTTTACAAGTATTAAAGCTAAAGGACTAACTTAATGAGGGTAGAAAGCTATGATAAATGGACAAGTTGATGAAATTAAAACTCAATTAAAATTTACTCTGAGCAATGGTGAAGTGTTTATTCTCAATGATAGTAATTATGCTGTCAATAATGATAATTATTTAAGCAGTATACAACTAAACGAGGAGATAAAGAGTGATAATAACATAAGTATTGGAGTAAACAGTAGTAATACACTTGACCTTGTAATAGTAACTAATAATAAAGCACTTATACCAGAAAATGAGAATAGTGCTTATTATGGTTATATGAATGATACTGCTATAATTGAAGTTTATATAACAGAGTCAGGTGAGACATTATATTTTGGTAAATATTATGTCAAGAGTTGGAATAGTAACATAACAAGTGATACACCTAACAATGTAAATATAAGTGCTGTTTGTATTATGTCAGTAATATCTGAACAGACAGTACCAGATGTTTTAATAAACAGTGGAATAAAAATAAAAGATTACTTAATAGCACTGATTGAAGAACTTAACAGAAAACTGGACTCAAATCATCAGATAAATTATAATGACAGTGACATAAAATTTGATGAATTTCCTACTATGCAATTTAGTAACTTAGATACAGAGAATATGGGAAATTGTTTAAATGGTTTAAGTCAGTGTACACTCACTAATATTTATACAGACAGAAGTAATTATATAAAGACAGATTATAATTGTGATGATAGTGGAAGTGAGGCAGTATATGAGCTGAATGTCATGGTTTCTGCAGATGCAGGAAGTAATAATTTAATAAACTATGATGGTCTGAAGATAAACTATAGCTTAGGTAATATACTTGATGTTGAGCAGATAGCTAGTTTATATCAGCAGGATGTAACACCAGGAGATAATACATTCAGTGATATAAGTCTTGGAGAAGCATTATATAAAGTAAACAGAATTGAAGTGACAGCAGAGGATGAAAACATATATGTAGGTGTAAAGAGTGCTACATATAATAAAAATAAAATGAGTTTAGTAGTTGAGTCAGATGCTACAACTAAAGTAAACATAACAATATATGGTCAGAGACTTGACACTACAAGTCTTGTTTATGAGACAGAGGGAAAGAACAAGTTAGAAATTACAAATAAAGTATTATTTAGTACTTATATTGAAAAGTATGCTACAGAATTAAATAAATTGTTAAATTATAAGAATAATTGTATAGAGATTAAAGGTTATTTTAATCCTAGAATAAAATTAACAGACATAGTATATGTTAATTGTGAGAACGCAATGGGAATAAGTGGATACTATAAAGTAATAGCAATGAACTGGGATTTAGGAATGTTTGGTGTTTGTACAATGAAACTTATGAAAACATTTAATACTCAGTTTGATTTAACAGCTATAATGAATAATTTGAATGAGTTACTTGAATTAAATATAAATGGTCAGTTTAATACAATA
>Ga0247609_10001275_pt1 | contig 30791 bp, 26 predicted proteins | sample 172DNAGHGlowgp2_FD_193487 | JGI IMG/M metagenome (GOLD analysis project Ga0247609, IMG submission 193487) | Sheep rumen microbial communities from Palmerston North, Manawatu-Wanganui, New Zealand - 1728 DNA GHGlow gp2 | ecosystem: Host-associated > Mammals > Digestive system > Stomach > Rumen ... | reverse complement strand
TTTTCAACCAACAGAAGTTAATTATGCATTCTAAAACGGCCATATAGATGAGTTTCCATATGATTTACTATTTAGGGATGGAAGACCACCTTGGTATGTAGCTCCAAGAGTATCATCATATGTATAATAATTGTATTTAGACATTTTATTAGACCCTAATAGGAATAATGAATAATTTGAATATGTACCCTCATCATCATTAGTCGCATCCATCCAATACCATTTAGAATTGTAGCATACATAATTCCATGCATGTCCAGCACTTGTAGAACCTACATATCCTCTTATGTAATAATTAGTTATTCCTACATAATTATATATTATTTGTAATACCTTAGCATATCCCTCACACACTACATTTTCACCCTGGAAAAAGCCTACAACACTATGTGCCTCAACCTTTGATGAGGCACTTCCATCCTCATCATATGCATATGATGTATTAGCAATCACATAGGTATATGCATATTTAATAGTATCATATTCACTTAAGCCTTCCATATTTGAGGTTATATTATTAATTCCTTCAATAATATCATTATTAGCTTCTATTCTATCAGAATAATCTATAAAGCTATCTGCCATAATAACATATATTTGTGTTGTTGAATATAAATATGAATTCTCAATCCAGTAAAATAATGGATTATCAGCTTCAACAGCTGCCCAAATTGTAACAGCCTCTTCTATTGTAATTGTATAATCTGTAGATGTAGTTTTAATTGTATATGCTGAATAATACGAATTAGATGATGTATTAACAGTCTTAGGACTATAATCATCATAAAGAGATATAACAAGTGATTTAGCTAATGCGTTCAAATATGCAAGACGCATATTTTCTGCATTGTCAAGAGAGATAAATGAATCATATTGATCACTTGATGAATATACTAAATAATCATCAAGTAATGTATTATCCTTATAATAAATATCAAAATCATATGTATCTTCATTATATAAGAAATAATAAGGTAATGCTTCACCTGTATGATCGTATTTTGTATATCCTATAGCTTCATCTTCATCTCTAGAGCTATTATCTACCTCTTCACTATCATCATTATCAGCTACTACTGTGGTATCTTCATTATTATTAGATGTAGTGTCACTATCCTCATCTTCGTTATTAATAGTTTTAGTATCATCTACTTCATTCTCATTATTATCAGCTATAGTATCATCATCTGAATCATCATCTTCAATACTTATACCCTTATTATTATCTCCATCTGTTATAACAAGGCCATCATTTACAATTGCTATTCCACAGGATGTAATAGATAACGCAGTGAAAAATATTAATATAAAAATTATAATTTTTTTCATATGTCTCATAGATTTCACCTCCAGCTATAATTAAACAAAAAGAGTAGAATTATGGCATAGCCATATTTCATACTCTCCATTAAAATACTTTTTTCTTCATAACTATTATAGCACTTTTTTTACAAAAAAATCTCTCATATTTTCCCATATTTTACCATAATATTTGAATACTATTTTTTTATAATTCTTGTAAAATATTCACAATCATTTTCATGATGAATATAAGCGCCATTCCTCAATTGAACATTAAGGCTTTTAGGATTATTTTTATTTACTGACATATAGACCTCTTCTATTCCTAATTCAAAGGCCTTACTTAACACCATTTCTAATCCTCTTGTGGCATATCCCCTACCTCTATATTCCTTTTTAATACAATATCCTATATGTCCAGGACCTTCCTTTAAAAAGTCGTTAAGAGTGTGACGAAGATTAAATACACCTACATATACTCCATTATCCTCTAAAACATAGGTAGTATCTGGAACAAAGCCTTCTGGAAGGTTTCTTCCCATAGACCAGTCTCTTTTCATTTCTATCCATTCTAAAAATCTTTTATAATCATATCCATAAACACTATTAATATATCCATTTTCATTTTCCAAAAATGACATATAAAGTTCATATGTTTTTTTATAATCTGAATCCTGTACTCTTATAAGCTCCATAATAACACCTCATAATTAGTATATTATAACTCACAATTTTCATTTTCATGCCTTTTTGCAGGATGATTAATCAATAATAATATAAATAATAACAATGCCGTTATGAATAATGAAATAGGATATGCCATAAGAATCACCTTAAATGTTTTATGTCTTGTAAACATAGTATATATCCATAATATTCTTACACCACATATACCAATTGTTGTAAGAATTGATGGCATAAATGATATTCCAAACCCTCTTAAATATCCTGCAATAACCTCATATATTAAGGTAAACATAAATGATGAACATATATATAGAAGTCTTATATATCCATAATATATAACATCACTATCAGAATTAAAAAGCCCTATTATTGGTCTTCCAAAGGCGAATATTAATAAATCTGTGATACCTAATGCGATAGCACCCTCTATAAGAGATACACTTAGTGTAGCCTTACATCTTTTTATATCGCCTGCCCCATAATTTTGTCCAACAAATGTAGTAGCTGCTTGGCTAAAGCCTGCGAACACATATGATACAATGGCCTCTACATTATATGCGGCACTTGAAGCTGCCATTATAGTATTTCCAAGGGAATTAATTTTAGTTTGAATTATAATATTCGCTATGCAAAATACTGCAGATTGGATACCTGCAGGTATTCCAATTTGAAGTATCATAATAAGTGCTTTACCACTTATTTTAAGCTCTTTTATTCTTATTCCATAATCCTCTTTATTAAATAATAGCATTATAAATAAAACAAGTGCTGATATAGCATTAGATATAACAGTCGCAAGAGCTACTCCCTCTACATCTAGACCAAAGCCTAATACAAATATTAAATTTAACACTAAGTTTAATACACCAGATATAATTAGGACTATAAGAGGTGTTTTAGTATTTCCAACCCCTCTATAAATAGAGGCTAAAAAATTATATAAAAGAATTAAAGGTATACCAAGTGAATATATTCTAAAATATTTAATAGTCATATCAAATACATCAGATGGAATATCCTGTGTTTTAAAAATTGGCACTGCAAATGCCTCAGCAAATATAGTAAGTGCAATTCCAATAATTATAGATGATAGTGCTGAGGTGTGTACACATTTTTTTATCATACTACTATCTGAAGCACCATAGGCATGTGCAATTACTACATTAGTTCCAAGAGAAACCGCAATAAATGTATATACAATAAGACCTATTATAGATGATGTGGCACCAACAGCTGCCATAGCATTTTTACCATTTTCACCACTAAATCTTCCTACTACTGCCACATCAGCCGCATTAAATAGCTGTTCTATTATTCCTATTAGGACAAGCGGTACTGCAAATATAAGTATTTTTTTCCATAATGATCCACTAAGCATATCAATATGCTTAGTCTCTTTATTACTATTCATAAACGACCTCTCTTGTATAACATATTGTGTTATATCATTTTGAACCTCTATTTTCAAGTAAAATAAAGGCCAAGCTTTAAGTATAAGGTGAACCCCATAAGTTGGACTAGAGAAGCCCAGAAAAACTAAATGGTACTTTTATTATAAAATTGAATAAATAATGTCGAAAAAAGTGAGAGCTTAATTGCTCTCACTTTCATTCAATCTCTTATTTCTTTTTTCATAAATAGTAAGTCCTATATGTCCTAAAGCTAATAATATCATAATTGAAGCAAATATCCACGCTTGACTAAAATCCCTTATAGCACAAAGCTCTACTATACCTGCACACATAAATAGTATAATTATGCATATAGATACAATAAAGTTTTTATTCCAGCACATAAGCACAGATACAATACCAGCTAGTGCCATAAGTAATGGTGCACCAAATATAGCACCATTTAAATCTCCTCCACCAAAGCTTTCAATAACTCCAAAAGCACATGCGACAATATATGACATAAATGAACATCCTAAGGCTATAAAACCTGACAATAATCTATAAGCTCTCATAATTCCCACCTCTTATATTTATTATATCATAAGATTATAATTATGAATAATACTCATAACACTATCCTTTTACAATGATTAATTACTTTCTTCATTAATCACTAAATAATTTGAATCATCATATCCAATTTCAATATATCACATAAATAATGCTATAATATATTATATATGGAGGTGCATAGAATGAGGAATTATAAATCACTACCATTATCAATATCAGTTATAGTACTTGGAATATTATTGTTATTATATTTGTTTTCAGACAATATAATATTAATAATACTTTTAATTATAGATTCAATAATTGTAGTATTATCTGCAATATCAATTATTGTAGGTGATATTAAAAATAAAAATAATATTACACCTAAAACAAATGATACTACAATAACATTTAATGATAATATATCTACTCTTATTATTACTAAAGATAATGTTACAACAAATATAAAATATGATGATATCATAGATTATGAAATATTATTAGATAATGATGTGGTATTTAATCCTTCCTTTAAAGGTGCAGCCATAGGTAAAGAATTACATGGATTTAATGGTATGATATTAGGATCTCTTATTGCAGGTAATGAGAATGAATATATTAATAGCCTTAATGTTTGTATAAAGCTTATTAATAATTCATCTTATATAATTCCTATGATATCCAAGAGAATATTAAAGGATTCAAAGGAATATAGAGAAAAAGCCAATACATTAGATTGGCTTATAAATAAGCTTAATGAAATAAAGGCTTGATGAATAATCATCAAGCCTTTTTCATTTAAGCAAATGTAATTAATGTTGTGTAATTATTATTAAGCATCTGTTTTAAAAAAACTAATACTTATATTTTTTCAAACCTCAAAGATAAACTAATCTTATCATCGATTTGCCTAAAAACAGGAATATTTTTTTCCCTACATTTTTTAATTAGAATCTTACTATTATCGTCTACAAAATTCTTACCTAAGTAAACAGCTTTTATATATGAATGTATCTTTTCGTTTGGTCTACCAATGAATCTCCATTCTCTTTGGAAAGACCAATCCGGATGTTTTGTAGTTATTATATTATATACTAATGATTCAAAAACCTTTTTATCGACTATCGCCTTTTCTTGTTTTAATGTTTTCTCTATTACACTTTGTAATTCTTTAACTATAATTTTTAAAGGATCAGATTCTCTTTGCTTCTTATATCTAAAAAATCTTTTTCCTTATTTTGATTATTTGTTATAGTCTTTTCTATATCATATTCTATGCAATACCCATTATAATTATTTGCATACATTGACCACATAACTTGATTATTCTTATCTGGAGTCAATGAACAAATACCTATTTCATCTTTTAAAAAATATAGTTTTTTTAGAGCTTTTTCAACCCCTTTTGTACCTGTTAATTTATTAATATTTGAAATAGTAGTTATCATTTTTCGTAAACAGGTCATTTTATATCTATTAGGTCTATGCTTAGTTCTAAGTATATACTTTTTCAATTTTTCGTATTCAATTTTATTGTTTATGAAACAGTTTTTTATTTGAATATCAGTTAACTTAATATTGTTATAACCTAATGCATGCCTTACCAAATCAATAATGTAATTCATATTAACTCCATTATAATGTCTTAAATCAATACCACATTCAAATTGATCATCTAAATTATTGGCTGGACACATATAAAGATAATTATTATCGATCATATCTATAGTATAATTTTGAAATGTTCCATATTTATATAATACTTTTGGGTAATTCATAAAACCTTGTATTATTAAATTAGTAAGAATCATACTAAGATAATAATACTTTCTCCTTTCTAACATCTTATAATTTTTTAAACACCGTGGATTTGTTCCTATAAAACTACAGCTAGATTGTTTTGGGAGGCTCTTACCACAGTTTTTTATAGTGGTAATTAGTAAGTTCCATTTTATATCTTCTCCTATCAAACATTTAATACCTATAATTTTAGCAATCTTATTTGATTATAATTACTGATGCTCTCATATTTTATTATAAATATAAAATAAATGCTGTCCAAATAACGGACAGCACAAAAAAGAGGAGTCTCCGCTCCTCTAATCTTACTTTCCTAAAACCTTCTTAATTCTTTCTATAGCCTCTAAAGTATTTTCATATGTATTAAATGAAGTTAATCTAAAATATCCTTCTAATCCAAATCCTACACCAGGTGTACCTATTACATTAGCCTTTGTTAATAGGAAATCAAAGAAATCCCATGATTTCATTCCGTTAGGACATTCTAGCCATATATATGGACTATTATGTCCCCCAGTATAGAATATACCAAGCTCGTCAAAGCATTTAGCTAATGCTTTGGCATTTCTTTTATAATAGGCTATATTCTCTTGGCATGCTTTTACACCTTCAGGTGATAGGGCTGCTTCCGCAGCTCTTTGTGTTACATAAGATACTCCATTAAATTTTGTAGCTTCTCTTCTTCTCCATATTTTATTTATTTCAAGATTTGCAGGAATGATTGTGTATCCACATCTTACTCCTGTAAATCCACAGGATTTAGATAGAGATCCTATCTCTATAGCACATTCTCTTGCTCCTTCAATTTCAAATATTGAATGTGGAATATTCTTATCTTCAATAAATGCTTCATATGCACTATCAAAGATAATAAGGGAACCTGTTGATACTGCGTGTTCTACCCACAACTTTAATTCATTATATGTATATGAGGCACCAGTTGGATTATTTGGAGAACAAAGGTAAATTACCTTTGCGCTATTATCTAATCCAACAGGTAATGGTGAAAATCTATTTTCCTTATTACCATGAAGTATATGAATAGAGTTTCCCTTCATAGTATTTGAATCAATATATACTGGGTATACTGGTGATGTGATATATACCTCATTATGTCCTAATATATCAAGTATATTTGATACGTCAGTTTTAGCTCCATCTGAGATGAAGATATCATCAAGTGTTAAATCCACATTATAATTCTTATAATATTTAAGGACAGCCTCCTTAGTGAAGCTATATCCCCACTCAGGTGGATATCCTTTAAATGTATCAATTACACCCATTTCAGATACAGCATTATGCATCGCATCAACAACAATTTTAGGTAGGGGTAATGTTACATCGCCTATACCCATTCTTATAATTGGTGCGTCCGGGTTAATCTTTTTATAATCTGAAACCTTCTTATTAATTGTTGAAAAAAGATATGATTCAGATACATTTTTAAAATTATCATTTAATTTAATCTTCATAATATACTCCTTCATAAACCCTCTTAGCTGGACCTTCCATTATTACAGTAAAGTCAGGCTTTACTGTTATATATAGAGTTCCACCTACAAGGTCTACTCTAATAGGTTTATCGAATTCCGCAAGGCCAAGCTTACAAGATGCAGAGGCTACTGCACATGCGCCTGTACCACAGGCATATGTTTCAGCACTACCTCTTTCATACACTCTCATCTTGAAATGATTATCACCTATTTTCTCTACAAACTCTGTATTAACACGCTCTGGAAATAGCTTATAATTTTCAAAATATGGTCCCATAGATACAAGATCTAGAGAATCAATATCATTAATATATATTACAGAATGTGGGTTTCCCATAGAAACTGCTGTAATATTATATTTATTATTATTGATAACAACCTCTCTATCTATTACAGGATCCTTTGAATAAACTGGAATTGATTCTGGTGTAAATGAAGCCTTACCCATATCAACAGATACCATATCTACGGTATTATCATCTGTTATATGTAAATCTAGTGTTTTAACACCAGATTTAGTTTCAACAGTGATTTGCTTCTTATCTGTTAAATGGTTATCATATACATATTTTCCAACACATCTAACACCATTACCACACATATTACCTTCACTACCATCAGCATTAAATATTCTCATTTTAAAATCGCATGATTTAGATTTATCAATTGTAATAATGCCATCAGCTCCTACACAAAAATGCCTTTTTGACATTTCTATCGCTAGGCGCTCTAAATTCTTTATATTTTGATCTATAAGGTTAATATAGATATAATCATTACCGCATCCTTGCATTTTAGTAAACTTAATCATATTATCCCTCCATTGAGGCCTTAATAAAGCCATAAAATAATGGGTGGGCTTTATTAGGCCTTGATTTAAATTCAGGATGATATTGTACTCCTATAAAGAAGCGGCATTTATCATTCTCTATTGTTTCTACTAGGCTATTGTCTGGTGCGAATCCAGATAATGTAAGTCCTCCCTTACTGTATTCATCCCTATAATCATTACAGAACTCATATCTATGTCTATGACGCTCAGATATTTCCTCACTGCCATATAGCTTAGATATTAAAGTTCCCTTCTTCAAATGGCATGGATAAGCTCCAAGCCTTAGTGTACCACCCATAGCTATGGTATCACTTTGTCCATCAACAAATCCTATTACCTGGTGTTTTGATGTTGGGTCAAACTCATGAGAGGTTGCGTCCTTATATCCAAGCACATTTCTTGCATATTCTATGCAGGCAATCTGCATTCCAAGACATATTCCAAGATATGGAATATTATTCTCTCTTGCGTATTTAGCCGCAAGTATCATTCCTTCTATTCCTCTATCACCAAATCCACCTGGAACAAGTATTCCATCGCTATCATTTAATATATCATCTATGCTATCTAGCTTGATAGTATCACTATCAACCCAGTTGATATTAATTCTTGCTCCATTCGCATATCCTGCGTGTCTTAAAGCTTCAGCCACGCTTAGGTATGCGTCATGGAAGGCTGTATATTTTCCTACAAGAGAAATATTTACCTCCTTTTGTAGATTATGTATATTATCTACAAGCTTAATCCAATCCTTTAAATCTGGATTATGTGCTTCCATATGAAGCTCTCTTAATACTATTGATGACAGGTTTTGTTTTTCAAGCATTAGTGGAGCTTCATATAGATTTGATAGTGTTGTGTTTTCAATAACACAATCACGCTCTACATCACAAAATCCTGCAATCTTTTCAAATATAGTCTTATCCTCTATTGGATCATCTGATCTTAATACAATAATGTTTGGATTTATACCTCTTCCACGTAGTTCCTTTACAGAGTGCTGTGTAGGCTTTGACTTATGTTCACCAGAAGCCTTTAGGTATGGTACAAGACAAACATGTATATAACATACATTATCAAGCCCTACCTCACGACCAACCTCACGGATGGCTTCTAGGTATGGCTCTGATTCTATATCTCCTACAGTACCACCAATCTCTGTGATTACTACATCAGGATTAGTATTTTCTCCAATTTTATATATAAAGCTTTTTATCTCATTGGTAATATTTGGGATATACTGTACAGTATGTCCTAAATACATACCATTTCTTTCTTTAGTTATTACATTTTGAAATACCTTACCTGTTGTAAGGTTAGAATATTTATTTAAATCCTCATCAATAAATCTTTCATAATGTCCTAGATCTAGGTCTGTTTCAGCCCCATCCTCTGTGACATACACCTCACCATGCTGGTAAGGTGACATAGTACCTGGGTCTACATTGATATATGGGTCAAGCTTTTGGCTTATTACCTTTAATCCTCTTGATTTTAAAAGTCTTCCAAGGGATGCGGCTGTAATTCCCTTACCAAGCCCTGATACTACTCCTCCTGTTACAAATATATATTTCATTACTCTATACCTCCTTATGATATTTATTAATAATATCTATAGCTATATCTACCTTTGATACTCTTAAATCCATAGCCTGACGGACTATGTATTTATGAGCATCATCCTCACTCATTCTTTCATTAGTGATAAGAAGCATTTTTGCTATATTTATTTTTCTACTTTCCTCAAGCTTTTCTTTAAGTGGCTTATCCTTTTTCTTCTCATGCATACTACCCTTTGCAGTTTCAAGCATTCTTACAGCCTGCACTACTACATCTGATCTTGTAGGCTTTGATATGGTGATTGCCCCATATTCTGATAGCTTATAGTATACGTTATCGTAATGTAGGTGAGATACAAAAATAATCGTAGGTATTTTTGTAGCATAATCCATTACGATACCGTATCCATTTGAGTCAGGAAGTGGTGAGCTTACAATTATAAAATCTATCGTACGCTCTACAAGTATTCTTTTAGCGAAATTCTCACTTGTAGATATTAGTATTTCATAATCCTCGCTGAATAGGCTTGTAAGTAGGGTATTTAATTTATCATTATTACATACAATAAGCATTGTATATTTCATTTGCCTATTCAGCTCCTTTCATCCTACTTTATATAGGATTCTAATATACGTTCATTAACATATTTCTTTATAAAATCTGATTCCTTTGAAATCATTTTTGCCTCATCTAAGCTTTCTGGAAGCTTATCTAGGGTCTTTAATATTTCCTCCTTAGCCTCAAACAGGTTAAGGTCTAAAGGATTTCCTGGGTCAATCTTATTTTCTATTCCATCAACCATTGCATATATTAAAAGGCTAAAGGCTATGTATGGATTACAGATTGGGTCAGGTGAGCGTAGCTCAAATCTCTTATAAGGACCTTTAGCTGCAGGTATTCTTATAAGCTCACTACGATTCTCATTTGAATATGATATATAGCGAGGTGCGCTATCATGTCCTAATCTCTTATATGAATTAGGTGTTATATTAAGGAATGCTGTAATCTCCTTTATATGCTTTAGGATTCCTCCTATAGCATAAAAGAAATCAGCATCCTTATTCTTAGTGTTGACAGATATGTTTATATGATGGCCATTTCCAGGACGCCCTTCAAGTGGAGAAGGCTCAAATGAGGCGTATAGGCCGTTTAATGATGAAATAGTACGTACTACGTTCTTATATGTGATGGCATTATCAGCAGATGTTAGCGGGTCAGAATAATGGTAGTGAATCTCGTTTTGCCCTGGACCCTCCTCATGATGGGAACCACTTGGCTGTATTCCCATCTCTGATAGGGCAAGGCAGATTTCACGTCTTATATTTTCACCCTTATCATCTGGAGCTACATCCATATACATTGCATTGTCATATGGAATATTTGTAGGGTTACCCTCCATATCAAGCTTAAATAAATAGAATTCCATTTCACTACCAAAGCCAAACTCTATTCCCTTAGCTTTTGCATAATCTACTGCTTCCTTTAGCATTTCTCTTGTATCTACATTAAAAGGTGTTCCATCAGGGTTTTTGATATCACATATCATTCTTATAACCCTACCCTCTCTTGGTCTCCATGGAAGGATAGCTATTGTATCAGGATTAGGGAATAGGAATAGGTCACTTTTCTCCTCTCCCTTAAATCCTTTTATTGCCCATGCATCAATAGCTATTCCATATTCAAATGCTCTTTGTAGCTCAGATGGCATTATTGAGATGTTTTTTTGATTACCAAAAACATCTACAAATTGTAATCTGATGAACTTTACATCATCGTCCTTAACGTATTCTAGTATTGTATTTATATCTGTCATAAATAGTCCTCCTAATTTGCGCAATATAGCTGTTTATAAGGGTTCTTTGAGTTTGGTAGAACCTTAATGAACCTCTCCTTTGAAATCCCGCTTAAATCCTTATTAAAATATTTCTCATATTTTTTTAAATACTTCTCTATAGATTTCATATCATCTGCTGTAGCGTACTGTGCTACAACCTGGCTTGGAAATCTATAGTCTTCTATATTCCCTCTAATATACATACAACCACCATGCATACCGCATGCGGCATATTCTCCTATGGCGTGCTTTTTATTTTCAAGGTTTAATATAATAATTACTCCTCCTGCCTGATATTCCCCAAGGAAATCTCCTGCAGCTCCACCTGCAACTATCACAGGTATTTTATCCATATAGCTTTTCATATGAATACCTGTACGATATCCACAGTCTCCATCAATATATATTTCTCCACCACGCATTGCATATCCAACCGTATCCCCTGCGTGACCATGAACGATTATTTCACCATCGTTCATTGTGTCACCTAGAGCATCTGATGTATTTCCATAAATATCTATAATTGAACCATCAAGGTAGCATCCACAGGCATTACCAATAGTACCCTCAAGTATAAAATGCTTACCCTGTGAAGATGCGGCTATATATCTATGTCCTAATACATTTTTTATAGTTATTTCATTATCTGTAATATCTCTTACAAGATTGTTAACCTCATCGAATGTTTTATTCTTTGCGTCTATCATTTTTATCACTCTCCTGCATGCTTAATTCCAAGGATTCTAAGCTCAGCATCATTTAAATCATATCCACGAAGCATTAATCTATTTCCCTTTAATGCTTCGATGGAATTGATTCCCATTCCACCAAGTATTTCCTTTATTTCTCTTGTCCATGCTGTAACTAGATTTACAAGACGCTTAGCTCCGATTGTTGGATTAAGTCTTTTTGCAAGCTCAGGGTTTTGAGTTGCAATTCCCCAGTTACATTTACCACTCTTACAGTCTCTACATAAATGACATCCTAAGGCTAGTAGTGCTGTTGTACCAATGTATACGGCATCAGCTCCAAGAGCTATTGCCTTTACTACATCAGCACTAGATCTAATACTTCCTGATACTACTATTGAAACATTTCCTCTAATACCTTCCTCACGAAGCCTTTGATCAACTGCGGCTAATGCTAGCTCAACAGGAATTCCTACATTATCTCTTATTCTTGTAGGAGCTGCACCTGTACCTCCCTTATATCCATCTATTGCGATAATATCAGCACCACTTCTTGCGATACCTGATGCAATAGCTGAAATGTTATGTACAGCCGCAACCTTTACAATTACAGGACGGCTATAGCCTGTAGCTTCCTTTAATGAATATACAAGCTGACGTAGGTCCTCAATTGAATATATGTCATGATGAGGGGCTGGAGAGATGGCATCACTACCCTCTGGTATCATACGAGTTTTTGATACATCTCCTATAGTCTTAGTACCTGGTAGATGTCCACCTACTCCAGGCTTTGCACCCTGACCCATTTTTATTTCAATTGCGGCTCCTCCATATAAATAATCCTTATATACTCCAAATCTTCCAGAGGCTACCTGAACTATTGTGTTATCAGTATATCCTTTAAGCTCTTCATGAAGTCCTCCCTCACCAGTGTTATAGAATATACCAAGCTCCTTTGCGGCCTCAGCTAAAGCTTTATGGGCATTAAGTGAGATTGCTCCATAGCTCATTCCCGCAAACATAATTGGTGTTTCAAGCTTTAGCTGTGGAGACATCTTAGTGATAAGCTTACCATCCTTATCACGCTTAATATCATTATCCTTCTTACCAAGAAAAACACGAGTCTCCATTGGCTCTCTTAGTGAATCTATTGGTGGATTTGTAACCTGTGAGGCATTAAGAAGCATATGATCAAAATAATTCTTGCTTCTATTAGGATTTCCCATTGATGATAATAGTACTCCTCCACTCTCACTTTGCTTATAAATCTCATGTATTAATGACTCAGTATAATTAGCATTCTCCCTTAGATGATTAACACTTCTTCCAATTTGTAATGCCTTTGTTGGACAAATTGATACACATCTTTGGCAATCAACACATTTTGTGTTATCCGCAATCATCATCTTAAGTGTTTCATCATATTGATGTACACCATATGAGCATTGCTTCTCACATGCTCTACAGTTTGTACATTTATGATTATCTCTTATAATTTCAAATTCTGGATAAATATAACCCTCGTTCATATTTAATCCTCCTTCCTTACTGTTACAATAACAGGCTCTCCACCACGTGGAGAATATACACTATCAAGATTTGGCTCCATGCTTCTTATAGCACATTCCTCAGAACCAAAATAAACCATATCATCCTTATAACCTACAACTAGGCTTCTAAGCTTTAATCTATCATTTAATGCCATAAGACCACCATCAAATCCTACGATAATAGAGAATGGCCCTGTTACTAGAAGGGATGCATATGTATTACGTAGGAATGTATATTTTTCCTTTAAATCTGCAGGCATTCTATCAATCTCATCCCAGAAAGGAGCTGCCATTACAGAGGCTACCTCCTCTAGTGTTAAATGCTCTCTTCTTAATAGGAAATCAATTATATAGCACATAACCTCTGTATCTGTTTGAAGATTGCACTTATATCCAAACATCTCCATATATCTTCTATTGGCATCATATGATGAAATCTCTCCATTATGTACAATAGAATAATCTAGAAGGGCAAATGGATGTGATCCAGCCCACCATCCTGGTGTGTTTGTAGGATAACGACCATGTGCTGTCCACATATATCCCTCATATGTATCTAGCATAAAGAACTCTCCTACATCCTCAGGGAATCCTACAGCCTTAAATACTCCCATATTCTTTCCTGATGAGAATACATATGCACCATCTATTTCTGTATTAATATAAGTTACAATACGTGCTACATATTCCATCTCATCAAGCTCTGAATCCTTTAATCTATTAAGATTAGGACTTGCGAAATATCTCCAAATAAGTGGCTTGTTCTTAATAGCCTCATGCTTTCTTGTAGGAATTATTGAATATGATACAATCTCAAACATCCTTGAGATATATTCCTCACACATATTCTTTGATGTCTCATTATCATAGAATATGTGTAATGCATAATAATCAGCATATTCAGGATAAATACCATATCCAGCAAATCCTCCACCAAGACCATTTGATCTATCATGCATTGTACGCATTGCATCTACTATCTTTTCTCCACTAAATCTTTTACCATCCTTACTGATCATTGCAGCTATTGCACATCCAGAGGGGTTTCTAAATTGTCCTTCCTTTAACATAATATAAATCACCTCATCAAAGCTTTTCCCTTATTTATTTATATAAGGTTCAAAAAAAACAAAAAAGGCGTTCAAAAAACAGATAGATATACCATCTATTTCTTGAACCCCGTTGTTCATATTACAAAGATAGCACTAGAATTATATGCAGTCAACAAGATTTTGTTTCAAAAAAGGTTATAATAAATAAAATTCATAAAATAGGTAGTTCAAAAAATTTAATTCGTGAAATAGTTCTTTTAGGTGCCTCAAATGAATTATGTTAGGCAATAAAAGGGGTGTTTCAGGGTGTTTCCTTAAATAAAAATCAAAAATTTAATGGTTTAAAAAAATAAAATTTTGTTTTGTGGGTTTTGTTTGCCTATAACAAAAATGTCGTTGACTATTGTGATTTCAAGTAATACAATTAGGCTATCAAAAGCAATGGTGCTTCTGGGATATAGTGTCCCGGAGGCACCTTTTTTGTTTTGATAGTGTTTTAAGGAGGATATAAAAATATGGAACAAATCACAGATTATTTTGGATCCTTAGTATTTAATGATGAAGTCATGAGAAATAGACTTCCTAAGGATACCTACAAAACACTTAAGAAAACTATTACAGAGGATAAGGAGCTAGATATTAGTGTTGCGAATATCGTAGCAGAGGCTATGAAGAACTGGGCACTTGAGAATGGTGCTACACATTTCACACACTGGTTCCAGCCTATGACAGGAATCACTGCTGAAAAGCATGATTCATTTATCTCACCGCTTGATGGTGGTAAGGTTGTTCTTGAGTTTAGTGGAAAGGAGCTTATTAAAGGAGAGCCTGATGCTTCTTCATTCCCAAGTGGTGGAATTCGTTCTACATTTGAGGCTAGAGGATATACAGCATGGGATCCTACATCATACGCATTTATAAAGGATAAGTGCTTATGTATTCCTACTGCCTTCTGCTCTTATGGTGGACAAGCACTTGATAAGAAGACTCCACTTTTAAGATCTATGCAGGCTTTATCAAAGCAGGCAGTAAGAGCACTTCACCTTTTTGGTAATGAGGATGTTATTAGTGTTAAGACTACAGTAGGTCCTGAACAGGAATATTTCCTTGTTGATAAGGATTTATATAATAAGAGACCTGACCTAGTTTATACAGGTCGTACTCTTATTGGAGCTAAATCACCTAAGGGTCAAGAGCTTGATGATCATTATTTTGGAGTTATTAAGCCACGTATTAAGGATTTCATGGAAGATTTAAATAAGGAATTATGGAAGCTTGGAATCTTAGCTAAGACTGAGCATAATGAAGTAGCTCCTTCACAGCATGAGCTAGCTCCTATATTCGCTACAACTAACGTTGCGGCTGACCATAATCAATTAACTATGGAGATTATGCAGAAAGTTGCGAAGAGACATAACTTGGTATGTCTTCTTCATGAGAAGCCATTTGCTTATGTAAATGGAAGTGGTAAGCATAACAACTGGAGTATGTCTACAAACACTGGTATTAATCTTTTAGAGCCAGGAGATACTCCATCAGAGAATGCGCAATTCCTTCTATTCCTTGCTGCTACTATCAAGGCAGTTGATGAATATCAGGATTTATTAAGAATTAGTGTTGCGAGTGCTGGAAATGATTTCAGACTTGGTGCTAATGAAGCTCCACCTGCTATCATTTCAATCTTCCTTGGAGATGAGCTTGATGCAGTATTAAATGCTATTGCAGATGATAAGGTATACAAGGGTAAGAAGCAAGCTCTTAAGATTGGTGTTGATGTACTTCCACCTTTACCAAAGGATACAACAGATAGAAACAGAACTTCTCCTTTCGCATTCACAGGAAATAAGTTCGAGTTCCGTATGCTTGGTTCTAGTGAGTCAATATCATGTGCTAACATTATGCTTAATACAGCAGTTGCTAAGGAGCTTGATGAGTTCTGTAACACTCTAGAGAAATCTAAGGATTTCGATTATGACCTACATGAGCTTATTAAGAAAACTATTATTGAGCATAAAAAGATTATATTCAATGGTAATGGATATACTGATGAATGGGTTTGTGAAGCTGAGAAGAGAGGATTATTAAATCTTAAATCAACTCCAGAGGCTTTAGCTCACTATATTGACAAAAAGAATATTGATCTTTTAAGTAAATATTCGGTATTTACTGAAGAGGAAACTCGTGCTCGTTACGAAATCAACCTAGAAAAATACTTTAATGTTGTACACATTGAAGCACAAACTCTTGTTGACATGATTGAGCATGGTGTTCTTCCTGCATCAGTTAAATATGAGTCAGCTCTTCTTAAAGAATATAAGCTTAAGAAGGAGGCTATGATTGAATCAGCATATGAAATTGAAACAATTAATACTATTTCTTCTTTAGTTGATAAGGCATATGCTTCATTAAAGGAATTAAAGAAGGATATATTAAAGGCTTCAGATTACACTGATTCATTAGATAAGGCTTTGTATTATAGACAAACAATTCTTACTAAGATGAATGAGATTAGAGGATACGCAGATCAATTAGAGGAAAATGTATCTAAGGAAATGTGGCCTTATCCATCTTATGGTGATTTATTATTCGGGGTTAAGTAATTTTTAAAATATATATATATATAAGGAAAAGGGGTATTTAAAATGGATTTTGGTATTTGGTTTTTAATTGGTGCAGCCTTAGTATTCTTTATGCAGGCTGGATTTGCAATGGTTGAGACAGGATTTACTCGTGCTAAGAACGCAGGAAATATCATTATGAAGAACCTTATGGACTTCTGTATTGGTACATTCGCTTTCTCAATCCTTGGTGCTGGATTAATGCTTGGTGAGGATAAGCTTGCAGGTCTTGTAGGTCTTCCTAACCTTGGTATGTGGAATGATTTTGCAGGATATGATTGGTCATCTTTTGTATTCAATCTAGTATTCTGCGCAACTGCATCTACTATTGTATCTGGTGCAGTTGCTGAGCGTACTAAGTTTAGCTCATATTGTATTTATTCACTTATTATTTCACTTGTAATTTACCCAATTGAAGCACACTGGGTATGGGGTGGAGGTTGGTTAAGCCAACATGGATTTATTGACTTTGCAGGTTCTGCTTGTATCCACTCTGTTGGAGGTCTATGTGCTTTAATTGGAGCTATTATGATCGGTGCTCGTACTGGTAAGTATATTAGAGATGATGCTGGTAAGGTTATTAAGGTTAATGCTATTCAAGGTCACTCTCTAACTCTTGGAGCACTTGGATGCTTCATCCTTTGGTTTGGATGGTATGGATTCAACGGAGCTGCAGCTCAAAGCTTAACTGAGCTTGCTCAAATATTCGCAACTACAACAGTAGCTCCTGCATTCGCTACAGTAGCTTGCTTAATTCTTACTTGGGTTAAGAATGGTAAGCCTGATGTATCTATGTGCTTAAACGCTTCTCTTGCAGGTCTTGTAGCTATTACTGCAGGATGCCAAGCAGTTGATTATATTGGAGCCGCAATTATTGGTATTATTTCAGGAATTCTTGTTGATGTTGCTGTTGAGGTTATTGATAAGAAGTTCCATGTTGATGATCCTGTTGGAGCTATTGGAGTACATTTTGTAAATGGAATATTTGGTACAATTGCTGCAGGTCTATTCGCAACATCTAAGTCAGCTCTTGGAGTTGATGGTCCTATCTATGCATTAATTCATAACACATCATTTGCTGATGGATTAAAGGTTTTAGGATGGCAATTCCTTGGAATATTTGCAATTCTATTATGGACAGGATTAACTATTACTCTTACATTCTTCATTCTAAATAAGACAGTTGGACTTCGTGCTTCTGTAGAGGATGAAATTAAGGGTATGGATTTATCAGAGCATGGTATTGTAGCTTATGCTGACTTTGTACCACAGGTTGAATCAATTGATTATACTGGTGCTATTAAGGTTTTAGGAACTGTTCCTGAAGCTGAAGCTGTTGAGGTTAAGAAGATGGATATCGCAACTGAGGTTGATGTGCCATCAGCACTTCCTGCAACTAGTCTTCATAAGGTTGAAATAATTTGTAAAGAAAATATGCTAGATGCATTAAAGAATGCTATGAACTCTATTGGAGTATCTGGTATGACTGTAACTCATGTAATGGGTTGTGGTGTTGAACGTGGTAGACAAGAATTCTACCGTGGAGTTGCTGTAGAGGTAACACTTCTACCTAAGGTTCAGGTAGAAATGGTTGTATCAACAGTTCCTGTAGAAAAGATTGTAGATACAGCTAAGCGTACTCTATACACTGGACATATCGGTGATGGTAAGATCTTCGTATATGATGTAAGAAATGCTATCAAGGTACGTACTGGTGAAGAGGGGAGCGCAGCCCTACAGGATTCTAAATAATTTTGGTAATCTGTGATTAGATTATATGAGATTTGTGCCTACAATGATCTGTGGGCACAGATTTCCTATTTTAAAGGAGATATGATTTTATGTGTAGTATAATGGGTATTTATGGAGATATCGATTTCGCTTTATTTAAAAATGGCCTTGATAAAACTATATCAAGAGGACCTGACATGCAACGTATAGTCAACCTAGAAAAAGGATATCTAGGATTTAATAGACTAGCTATAATGGGACTAAACGAGAGTGGTATGCAGCCATTTAATATGGGTTCTTCATATGTTGTATGTAATGGTGAAATATATGGATTTAGAAAAATAAAGGAAATGCTAATTAATAAGGGATATAGCTTTAAAAGTGATTCAGACTGTGAAATACTTCTTCCTCTATATAAGGAAATGGGTGTAGAAATGTTTAAATCACTTGATGCTGAGTTTGCACTTATTATTTATGATAATAATAAGCTAATCGCAGCTCGTGATCCTATAGGTATTAGACCTCTTTATTATGGATATTATAATTCAAATATAATTTTTGCATCAGAGCCTAAGAATATTGTAGGAATTGTAGATAAGATTCTTCCATTCCCACCAGGACATTATTATATTGATGGAAAGTTCATCAAATATAGTGATGTATGTGATGTAAAAGAAATTAATCCTACACTAGATGAGGCCTTTAAAATGATACATGATAAGCTTGAGGCTGGTGTATTAAAAAGACTTGATTCTGATTCTAAGATAGGATATTTACTATCAGGTGGACTTGATTCTTCACTTGTATGCGCAATAGCCTCAAAGCATTCTAAAAAGCCAATTAAAACCTTTGCGATTGGAATGGATTATGACGCAATTGATTTAAAATATGCGAAAATAGTCGCAGACTATATCCATTCAGATCATACTGAGGTTATTATTACACGTGATGATGTAATAGATGCCCTTGAGCATATCATAAAGATACTTGCGACATATGACATAACAACTATAAGAGCATCTGTTGGAATGTATCTTGTATGTAAATATATCCATAAGCACACTGATATAAAGGTTCTTCTTACAGGAGAAATATCAGATGAGCTATTTGGATATAAATATACTGACTTCGCTCCTAATGCCACTGAATTTCAAGCTGAGGCAGTTAAGAGAATAAAGGAAATCCATATGTATGATGTACTTCGTGCAGACAGATGTATATCTGAAAACTCACTAGAAGCACGTGTTCCATTTGGGGATTTAGATTTTGCTCGTTATGTAATGAGTATAAATCCAGAGCTTAAAATGAACAAATATAATAAGGGTAAATACCTACTACGTATGGCATTTCAAGATGGTTATTTGCCACAATCCATCCTAATGCGTGAGAAAGCCGCATTCAGTGATGCAATGGGTCATTCAATGGTTGATGATATTAAAGAATATGCTAATAGCTATTATAGTGATGAAGAATATAACACTAAAATCAAAAACTATTCCTTTAATCCCCCATTCACAAAGGAATCATTACTATATAGAGAAATATTCGAGAAATATTATCCAAATCAAGCACAAATGATTAAAGACTATTGGATGCCTAATAAAAAATGGGAAGGATGCAATGTAAATGATCCTTCCGCAAGAGTACTTTCTAACTATGGAGATAGTGGAAAGTAAATATATACCACTTATGATTGTGGAGTATAATGGATTAGCTGGCTACTAATCCATTTTTCTATTATTTCCTAATATAAAAGATGTTAAATAATATGGGAACGTATATATTTTTTCTTTATATCCTATATTATTTCTACTTAATTTTATTAATTGCTTTATATGATACTTATCATAATTATCTAAAATAGTTGTAGCTGACTTTGTTTGTCCAGTTTTAGATTTAACCTCTATTAAGCATATATCTTGATTATATTTTTGTATAAAATCAATTTCTAATCCAGAATTTTTATGAAAATAGTAAAGTTTTTTGTTGGCTTTATTTAGAGCGTCAGCAACAACATTTTCATATATTGCACCTTTACCATTGCCCATTTTTCCATTAATTATATCATCAGGAATATCATCATCTAGCATTGCTAAATAAAGGCCAGTATCATTTACATATATCTTAAATACATCCTCTATAGCAAAATGATCAAAAGGCAATTCTAGAGCTGATAGATTATGGCATAAAGATATTAAACCATAATCTTCAAGCCACTCAATAGCTGTTTTATATTCCCTTCCTTTTGCATTTTTTGATATGCTAGAATACTGGAATTTTTGATTCTCTTTAGCCAATTGTCTTGGGATAGAATAAAAAGTCTCTAATATCTTAGTTTTAGCATTATTATCAACTACAACTTCATTGTTATCGTTTAAATGAGTACCAAAATCAGCTTCATAATCACTCAATATTCTTTTTTGTATTTTTCTAACCTGATTAAAATCATTTGATTCAATATATTTTGCCACAACCTCTGGCATTCCTCCAACAATTAAATACTTATTAAAGTACATTAGCATTTCATTATGTATAAATGTTTGAATAGGGGTCAATTGAATAACATTCTCTTTTATCCTATCAAGGAAATTTGAATCAACACCATTAGCCCATAAAAACTCTTCATAATCCATAGGCTTCATTTCTAAATAATCTTCAAACCCAACAGGAATCCCTCTTGATGGTTTTACAGTTGTTCTATAGTTTTTTATACCAAGTAAAGATCCAGTAGCAATAACATCATATCTACCATCTAATGCAAAATATTTTAATGAAGCTCTTGCATTAGGACAATCCTGTATTTCATCAAAAATAAATAGGGTATCATTTGGTAATAATTTAGCATCCTTCTTCTTTAATGTAATGGCGAATGTTATTTGATCAATGTCAAAATCACCATCAAAAATTGAATGTAAGCTAATATCCTTTCTAAAATCTAACAATATAACAGATTTATAATTATTCTTTCCAAACTCCTCAGCTATAGTAGTCTTTCCAATTTGTCTTAACCCTTTAATTATTAATGGCTTATGACCCTTAGTTTTTTTCCATTCTAACATGTCTTCATAAATTTTTCGTTTAAACATAGCCATCACTTCCTCTACAAAAATAATATACTATTTTCTAAGAAAAATCAATATAATTACACTTTTTTCAAGGGAGTTTTGTGTCTTATTTACACTTTTTTCAAGGGAGTTTTGTGCTTTGCTTACACTTTTTTCAAGGGAGTTTTGTGCTTTACTCACACTTTTTTCAAGGGAGTTTTGTGCTTTACTCACACTTTTTTCAAGGGAGTTTTTAATTTATCTTGAATCTTTAGATACAAAAAAAGAGCAGCTAACTGCTCTTAATTATGCTTCCAGCAGATATGTAATTATTTATTACACTCCATTTTTCTATAAGCTAATGTTCTATATATAGTATTAAATATAATTGAAATAACAAGGATACCTGCTCCTATACCAAATGATGAATAAATAACATCTAATAAATATCCCTTAGCTCCTACCTGATTATTCCATAGGGCATATATTGTATAATACAATAATCCTCCTGGTACTAATGCTAGATTAGTAGTTAAAAGACATACAATTGTAGGCATCTTAAATATCTTAGCTACAAGCTCTGAATATAGTGCTCCTGCTAGCTGTGCCACAAAAATATTTGCTAGAAGTGAATCATAGTAATGATCCATTAAAACATACACTCCTGTAACAATGAAAGCTCCAACAGCTATATAGATAAGCCTCTTTAATTTTACTCCAAATATAATAGAGAATGATACTCCTCCAATAATAGCCATTGTAATTGTTATAATGGCATTATGGAAGGAATAAAAATCCATATTATAATTAAATAAGGCAATTGGAATTGAAAAACCAATAACAATAGCAAGTGCAATAATAATTGATTGGAATATTCTTATAGCTCCACTAATGAGATCTCTCATCATAAGCTCACGGAATGCAATACCAAATTCCTTTCCAGGAATTAATAGCATAACCGCACCTATCATGATATATGATATATGATCTCCTATATGCATATAATAGAATGCGACTGAAAGGAATCCTCCTACTATCGACAATACTAGGGTATTAAATATCTTATAGTGGCCAATGCTTCCTATAGTAAATAAAAGTATTGCCATAATTAGTGAAACTATACCAGATGCAAGTCCATCTACTATATTTCCACCATACATAATCGCAAATGCACCGCATCCTATAAAGGCCGCAAAGCATTTAAGATATATCATCCATTTAGGATCACGGGCTTTATCAAAATCCCTAATCATCTTATATATATCCTTAACATCTGGAGTAGTATTACAAATATCCCTAGACATTCTATTAAGATCCTCAATACGACCAATATTCAAAGATTGGTCATATATTCTTCTCATCTTTGTAGTAAACCATTCATCCTTAGTTTCAAGGGTAGCTTCAATCTTTGTAGGAATTGCAAATACATCAACGCTCTCTGCTCCATATGCCATACATATATGAGTTACAGTTTCCTCAACACGTGATATTTCCGCACCATTTTGTAATAATCTTATTGCAATACCAAGAGCACAATCTAAAAGCTTTTTATAATCAGTATTCTTTTCTAGCTGCACAAATATCACCTCGTATTTATATTATAAATCTTTAATTATTAAAAGCAAATATAACAATTAAAATGTGTTATAATAATTAATGTATGAGGTGATTAAATGATTCATCCAATTAAACATTTCCTAACTATAACTCATCATCGCCATATGGTTATGAGATACTGCTTTAAGTGTGGACTTTATAGACAGGGATTAGTACATGATTTATCTAAATATTCTATAACTGAGTTTTGGAGAGGTGCTAAATATTATGCAGGTGGAGTAAAATCTCCACATCCTAATGAACGTCTTAAAAAAGGATATAGTGAAGCCTGGATGCATCATAAGGGACGTAATAAGCATCATGCTGAATACTGGTTTGACTATAACATAGAAAAAGGATGCTACGCACCTGTTCCTATGCCTGATAGGTATATAGCTGAATCCTTATGTGATAGGATTGCAGCCTCTAAAACCTATAATAAGAAAGCATATACTCAAAGCTTTCCTTTAGATTATTTCAACCGTGAAAATGGTGGACTATTAATTCATGAGGAAACAAGAGAAAAGTTAAGATTTCTTCTTACATATCTTCGTGATAATGGGCAAAAAGCTTGCTTCAAATACATTAAGAAGCATTTAAGAAAGAAAATTGAATTTGAAAGACTAAAGGAGCAAGCCTAGCCTGCTCCTTGTTTTAATTATATTTAATGATCCAAGATTAAAATGGGATAAGGCCCCTTTTATCTTGTATCAAATTCATCATTTTTATTATCAATTATTACATCATAATTGATATTTGAATTAATGATTTTTACATCTGCATTCTTTATTATTCCATATTCTATAGTATTAGAATTAAGATTATTAATTATTATATTTTTCATAGGCATATCATTAAAGCCTATAATATTAAATAATCTTGATATCTTAGAATCCTTTGTAGTATTTACTTCTATATTTTCAATATTTATTCCATCAATTATAGTATTCGGTATAGTGCTATCTACAGGATGTAAGATATTCTTCCACCACTCCTTCATTTCTATACCTTCTGGAAGTGATATATTATTATATAATGGATTCCATTCTGTCACTAGGTTAAAGATATATTTAACATTTGTAAGGCTTAGATTTGACACCTTAATATTTTTAATATATCCCTTTCTTGTTCCACTAGATTTAATTCTAAATCCACAATCTGTACCATTAAAGGTATTATCATGAATATTTATATTATATATTCCACCAGATACCTCACTACCTATAGTGATACCAAATCCTTTGTTTATAGTACAATTCTTTATTTCTATATCATGGCATGGTATATTTGTTTTTATTCCATCATAATCTCTTCCACTCTTTATACATATAGAGTCGTCATAGCAATCAGTATCACAGCCATCTATTAGAACATTATATGAGGAATCAATATCTATACCATCTGTTGATGGTGATTCCTTATCAATTGTTCTTATTTTAATATTTTTTATTAAAAGATCATGTGAATATAGAATATGAAGATTCCAAAATCCTGATCTATATAGCTCTAAATCAAAAATTTGGACGTTTTTAGAGCTTTGAACGAGTATGCTTCTTAGTCTTTTACAGTCATAATCACAAGCCCATCTAAGTCCTAATTTATCATATTTTTCTCTCATTCCACCCTTTAAATTAGATCCCCAATATTTATCCCAAAAATATTCACCACATCCATCGATTAAGGCTTTACCCTTTAGTACTACATTTTCTGCATCTATTATATTTATAATTGCAGGATACCACATCATATTAATACCAGCTACTCTAGTATTTATAAGATTGTAGTCATCACTAAGTATTGGCTTTATTATAACGCCTTCCTCAAAATAAATTGTTTTATTTGATGTTATAAATATAGGTAGTGTTTCATACACTCCTTTTTTTATATGTATAACACTATTAGAATCAATTAGCTCCTGTAGGTTCATAATATCTCCTTATATGTAAAATGGAAGTCATTCGACTTCCATCTTATTACTTTTTCTTTTTCTTTTGCTTTTTAGGATCTAATAAGTCCTTAACTCTTACATTACCTTGAGTAATGAATGTATCAGAATCCTTATAAGGACGAAGTCCATTTAATACTGTAATGGCATTCTTAACCTCTTCAACCTCTTCTGATTTAAATATTACCATTGCTGAATAGTTATACATCATCTCACGACACTTAGTATTCCACTCACGTGCATCCTTATATGATAATACCTTACGAAGTAACTGATTAGCCTTTACATACTCTGCTAAGGCATCTGAATAATTAGATAGAGTCTTAGCATGGTTATATAATTCAACAGCCTTATCATATGGCTCCTTGAATAAATCATCATTAAGCTTATTTATAAACTCACGAGCCTCAACAGCCTTTTGTTCACAATCCTTATATGGGATTAAAGCTACAAGCTGACGCTCAGCCTCTTGAATTGTACGCTCAAATTTAGTCTCATAACCCTTTTGAAGAAGAGCAATTGCTGATTGATACTTCTCCTCATATTCAGGACCATATGCATTATTAATAAGCTCTGCTGAATCCTTATAATCCTTAATAAGTCCAAGAGTTGCAGTATATTGATTTACCTCATCTAGAGTTGTATGTGGCATCTTAATAGCCTTTTGGTAAATGGCCTCATTTACCATCTCTACATATTTATCAAGTGTTGTAAATCCATTCTCACGTGCAGCAAGAACATATTTATTATCTCCAATTGGCATACTAAGCTTCTTAAGCTCATTTTCATTTGATACCTTTAATGAAGCAAATAGTCCATATTCATATGCAGGCTCAAATGAAGCATTTGCAGTAATAGCAGCCTCACAAGCCTTAAGTGCAGCAGCATAATTCTCTTCAGCTAAAGCCTTACGAGCCTTATTAGCTTGCTTCTCCTCAGGCTTAAGTGGTTCAACCTTAACCTTAAATATTGAATCTACCGCATCCATTATATCATCAATAAATGTGTCCTTTGAAAGGTCAACTACTCTCTTACCCTTAATGGCATCAGGATAATTTTCTTCCTTAATACCCTTTAAGCAAGGTAATAGAACCTTTGATGGATCCTTTTCCATAGAGGCTACATATTCATTAATAGTCTTTGAAATCTTATCTGAATTAAGCTTAGCTGATGTAGTTGAAAATAAAATCATCATCTTTGCGCTATTGATAGCCTTATAAAGCATACCTCCACGCTCAGCTCCAACCTTATCCTTAAGATCAATACGTGGGAAGAATACCTTCTTTCCGTCCATCTTAAGAACCTCTCTCATTTCCTTAGCTACAACATAATCTTCTGTCTTACGATTAGAATCATCTACTAAAATGAAGATATCTGATGGTTCAGTATTATTCGCAACCTCAGTAAATTCCATTTGGAATTTATTAATACGAGCCGCATCCTCCTCAAGGAATTGGAATTCCTCATCATTTGCGACATCACATGCGTGCTGATAATCTGGATCATCTAAAACATCTGTCTTTACAATTTTCTTACAAACTAGTTGATCAGAATCAAATGATACTCCATATTTACATAATACCTTTCCGTAATATGGCTCAACCTCATCAAACTTAGTTGATAGCTTTTCATAAAGCTGGAATGCCTTATCATAATTATTTAGATATAGTAATCTTGCGGCTAGGTTAAAAACCTGAACCTTCTTAGCATTGTTTGGTATAACTGTAGTTTGACGCACCTTGCAATGTGGACATTCTACAATTCCACCACTTGTTATTTCGATGTCTTCTCCACAATTTTTACATTTTACAATTGCCATCATATCACCCTTCCAACAACTATTATTTTCTAGATTGCATATCTAATTTAATATTATTGTTCATTTTCTTAATAGATCTTGCAATCCTAATTAAGCTTTTATAATCACCTGATTTAGTATTTACACCAAGTATTCTAATACGTCCCTTTTGCAATACAATATTAATTTCTATTGCATCAGGAGCAGTATTTAAGAAATATTTAGCTAATATTCCTGATAACACAAATATTAAAATACCAAGAATAGCAAATATTGTCAACAAAAGTGCATTATCTTTAAAACAAATACCTAAGATAAAAAAGATTACAGCCACAAATCCTATTAAATATGTAGTAGTGCGTTTTAATCTTGTTGGGCATTTAGCATTAAGTAGATTTATCTCTTTAATGTCTTCTGCCTTAATTTCATTTTCTTTTTTTCCAAGGCTATCCTCATTAATAATAAGAAGCATATCATCTTTTGTAGTTATAAGTGCTTTTTTATTTACTTTAGGATTAAATGATTTATTCAATAAAACTTGCTCACTCATAAAAAAGGCATACTCCTTAATTGATTATATCACTATTTATATTATTTTTCAAATATCGTAAAGCATTTATTAGACTATATTAGATAAAATATAATAATATAATTATTAGCATCATTAAAAAATATAGCAGCAGTATTATATTCTGCCGCTATTATTTTATTTTATAATTAAAAACTCCTCATTTGTATGACGCACAGGACATACTGCATCCTCTACCTTATATCCTATAGGAAGAAGACATGATATAGAATATGTATCATCAAGCTCTAATAGCTTTTTAATCTTATCCTCATCATATATTCCAAGAACTACAGAACCAATACCTTCATTATGAAGTGATAGCATTAGATTTTGTGTCGCAAGCCCTGCATCAAATGATTCAAAATGTGAACCCTTAGATGTAGTAGGGCTTCCATCACGCTCATATCCACTACGTCCCTTAATAGTTAAAACTATTATAAGAGATGGGGCATTATTAATTATTTCTGTATTATGAGTAAATCCTAATACACAATCTGCAATCTTAGATTTTAATTCCTTGTTTTCAATAAGCATAAATCTTGCAGTTTGTGTATTCTTCCATGAAGGATAATATTTAGCACTATCTACTGCCTTTAATACTAAATCCCTTGGTACCTCTATATTCTTAAATTTTCTTATACTACGTCTAGTCCTAATACCTTCTAAAAGTTCCATCTTATCCTCCTACAATCTTCGTATAGATGGGTGGTTTGCAAGTAGTTTTTTAACTCCGAATGCTTCACCAAACGCTACTGTAATAACATCTCCATTAACAGCTACTACCGTACCATCTCCAAATGCCTTATGGTTAACCTTATCTCCTATTGCGATATCAGTTGTATTTGTACGCTTTGTTTCAACAACACTTGATACCTTACCAGGTACAAAAGTCTTCTTTGTATTAGTATCTGTAAATACCTTTCTTTGTATTACAGTCTTATCCTCTAACGCCTTCTTATCAATTTCCTTTAGGAAGCGTGATTCATACATAGCATTTGTTCTTCCGAATATCATTCTTTCAGAAACACATGTGATATATAATCTTTCTCTTGCTCTTGTAATACCAACATAGCAAATTCTTCTTTCCTCTTCTATATCACGTTCACTAAATGAAGCCATTGATGATGGGAATACTCCCTCCTCAAAGGCTACAAGGAATACAACCTTATATTCAAGGCCCTTAGCTTGATGATATGTCATAAGCTTTACAACATCATCACCCTCACGCTTTGTATCAGCATCAGTACGAAGAGCAATCTCTTGAAGCATCTGCATAAGCTTTTCCTTGCGAGTTCCCTCATACATTTCATCAGTTTCAATTAAAACTGATGTAAGTTCCTCTACGTTCTTAAGCCTTTCTTCACCTTCATCACCCTCAGCCTTAAGCATAGCCTTATAGCCTGTACGGTTAATGATGAAGTCTACTATTTCATTCATCTTATGCTCTTCTTGTGATAAATATTCCTCAAGCTCTATTATTGTAAACTTGAAATCAAGAAGTGAATTATATCCCTGTCCTCCACGCTCTATTAAATCAATAGCCTTAAAAAGTGAGCAATTATTTTCAAATGCACAATCCTCAAGCTTTTTAATAAGCGCAGGACCTATTTTTCTTTTTGGCTCATTTACAATTCTTTTGAATGAGAAAGAATCATCAAAATCTATAATAAGCCTAATATATGCAAGTATATCCTTAACCTCTTTTCTTGAAAAGAAAGATAGGCCTCCATATATTGTATATGGAATACCCTGTCTTAATAGGACATCCTCAAAATTACGAGATATATAATTTGATCTATAAATAATCGCAAAATCCTTATAGCTATATCCCATAGCCATAAGTCTTTTTATTTCATCAGATACATAGCAAGCCTCACTATAGGCGTTATTAAGCTTATTAAAAATAGGCTTAATTCCATCCTTTGAATCTGTAAATAGATTTTTCTTAAATCTATTTGAATTATTGCCTATAACTCTATTAGCGATATCTAGGATATTTTGAGTTGAACGATAATTTTGTTCAAGCATAATCACCTTAGTATCTACGAAATCACGCTGGAATTTATTTATATTTTCAATACGAGCTCCTCTAAATGAATATATTGATTGGTCCTGGTCTCCTACAATAAATATATTTCTTGTCTTTTGACCAAGAAGTTTTACAAGCTTATATTGATATGTATTAGTATCCTGGAACTCATCAATCATAAGATATGAGAATGTATCCTGATATTTATTTAATACATCTGGGAATGCTTCAAAAAGCTCTATTGTTTTTAATATTAAATCATCAAAGTCTAAAAGATTTTGATCCTTTAATCTTCTTTCATATGCAAAATATATTTCTTCAATTTTCTTATCATCAAATGATGATATCATATCATTTTTAAATGCTGATATATCACATTTAACATTCTTTGGCTTATATTCATCAGTACTTAGTCCCATTTCCTTAATGGCTTCCTTTATTTCCTTTACTGAATCATCCTCATCAAGAATAGTAAATGATGTCTTATATCCATTAAGACGTGATATATCCTTACGTAATATTCTACAGCAAATTGAATGGAAGGTTGCGACCCACATCTTCTTGATGTCAGCATCAACAAGCTTTGATATACGCTCCTTCATTTCATTTGCGGCCTTATTAGTAAATGTTACAGCAAGGATGTTATATGGCATAACACCTAAATCATTTATTAAATGTGCAATTCTATATGTTAAAACTCTTGTCTTA
>Ga0247609_10001274_pt1 | contig 30814 bp, 25 predicted proteins | sample 172DNAGHGlowgp2_FD_193487 | JGI IMG/M metagenome (GOLD analysis project Ga0247609, IMG submission 193487) | Sheep rumen microbial communities from Palmerston North, Manawatu-Wanganui, New Zealand - 1728 DNA GHGlow gp2 | ecosystem: Host-associated > Mammals > Digestive system > Stomach > Rumen ... | reverse complement strand
GTGGAAAACATCACTCAGGTTTTCAAGCTTGCCGCCAAAGGCCTCGCCGATGGCTTGATGGCCCAGGCAGACACCCAGGATAGGCTTCTTGCCTGCGTAGGTTTTGATGACATCGAGCAACAGACCTGCCTCAGAAGGAATGCCAGGTCCTGGCGAGAGGATGATCTTACTGTAGGCCTCGATTTCGTCGAGGCTAAACTGGTCGTTACGCAGCACGGTGACTTCCGCACCTAGTTCCTTGACCAGATGACTCAGATTATAGGTGAATGAGTCGTAATTATCGATGATGACTATTTTCATAATGCTTCAGCTTTTTCGATGGCCTTACGTAAGGCACCCAGTTTGTTGTTTACTTCCTGTAACTCATACTCCACGTCGCTCTTGGCTACGATGCCACCGCCTGCCTGGAACCACAACTCGCCATTGCGAGAGACGAAGGTGCGGATGGTGATGGCCTGGTTCAGGGAACCGTCAAGACCGATGATGCCGATACATCCACCATAGGCACCACGGTTGTGGGGTTCGTACTCGCTAATGAGTTGCATGGCACGAACCTTTGGAGCACCACTTAGTGTGCCAGCAGGGAACGTGTCGATAAAGGCCTTGATGGGGTCGGCACCGTTGTCAAGTTCGCCACTGACGCGAGAGACGAGGTGGATGACGTGCGAATAGTATTGCAGGTCTTTGTAGAAGTCAACCTTCACACCGTGACAGTTACGGCTCAGGTCGTTACGAGCAAGGTCCACCAACATCACATGCTCAGCATTCTCCTTGGGATCGTTGCGCAGATACTCAGCACCCCTACGGTCGGCTTCTGCGTCGCCAGTACGCTTGGTGGTTCCAGCAATGGGATCTATATAGGCCTTGCGACCTTCGATGCGACAGTGGGTTTCAGGACTTGAGCCGAAGATGCGGAAGCCGCCGAAGTCGAAATAGAACAGGTAGGGTGAGGGGTTGATGCTACGCAGTGCACGATAGAGTTTGAAGTCGTCACCCTCATATTGTTGGATGAAACGACGTGAGAGTACTATTTGGAACACGTCGCCACGCAGACAGTGGGCAATACCTCTGCGGATATTCTCTCTGTGCTCGTCGTCAGTCAGCGTAGAACGGACATCACCTACAGGGTGGAAGTCGTAAGCCTTCACGTTAGCCTTGTTCATGGACTTGATGGCTGCCTCGATATTAGCCTCACCCTCTTGGGGGAGGTTGGAGGGGGCTAAGCTTACTATTTTCAGCGTGTTGTTATGATGGTCAAAGACGATGACCACCTTATATAATATATAGAGCACGTCGGGGGCATCGTTCTTCTCCTGTGTCTCATCCTTGACATTGATGTTCTCGAAATAGCGTACGGCATTGAACGAGGTGTAGCCGAAGAGTCCGCAAACTGCAGCATCGTCGCCCGTGACCTCGATGCGGTCGATGAGGGCGTGGATGGCTTCAGCTGAACCGAAGTCCTTGTTCAAGGGCTTGCGCTCGGTGGTGCCATCGGGGAAAACGATGGTCACGATGCCATGTCCGATGGCCACGCTGGCGATGGGATTGATGCCAATGAACGAGTGCGAGTTGTTAGCATCATGGTAGTCAGAACTCTCCATCAGCGCACTCTGTGGATACAGGTCGCGCAATCTCATATACACGCCTACTGGGGTATACAGGTCGGCAAGAATGGTCTTGGAAGTTGTTTGAAATTTATAGGTAGTCATAATTCTCAATTCTCAATTTTCAATTCTCAATTAGAAGTCTCCGTATTCTCCTGCCATTTGTTTGTTGTTCAGATAGGTTTCTACGTCTTTATCACCACGGCCACTAACGGTCAGCACCACCACATCGTCCTTCTTGAACGTCATCTTCTGCAGTGCTGCAATGGCGTGGGCACTCTCCAGAGCGGGGATGATGCCCTCCATGCGGGTCAGTTCGTAGGCAGCGCGGACAGCTTCATCGTCGTTGATGCTATAGACGGTGGCACGGTGCTGTGAGGCTAGATTAGCGTGCATAGGACCGATGCCTGGGTAGTCGAGACCTGCCGAAATGCTCTCTGCCTCGATAATCTGTCCGTCGGGGGTCTGCATCACCAACGTCTTGGCACCGTGTAGGATACCCAATCGTCCGGCATGAATGGTGGCAGCGGTGTGACCTGTGTCGGCCCCTTGTCCACCAGCCTCTGCCAAGACAATCTTTACACGTTCGTCGTCGATATAGTGGTAGATGGTACCGGCGGCATTCGAACCGCCACCGACGCAGGCCATCAGGTAGTCGGGATAGTCGCGACCAATCTTCTCCTGCAGCTGTTCTTTGATTTCCTTAGAGATGATGCTCTGCAGACGGGCCACCATGTCGGGGTAGGGGTGTGGACCTACCGTGCTGCCAATAATATAGAAGGTGTCACTGGGATGACAGCACCAGTCGCGGATGGCCTCGTTGGTGGCGTCTTTCAGCGTCCAGTTACCGGTCTTGACGGGACGAACTTCAGCACCCAACATCTTCATGCGCTCTACGTTGACATGTTGGCGCTCCACGTCCAAAGCTCCCTGATAGACTACACACGGCATGTCCATCAGTGCGCAGACGGTAGCGGTAGCTACGCCGTGCTGGCCGGCACCGGTCTCAGCGATGATGCGCTTCTTGCCCATCTTCTTTGCCAACAGAATCTGACCAATGGTGTTGTTGATCTTGTGGGCACCAGTGTGGTTCAGGTCCTCGCGCTTCAGATACAGCTGACAACCGTACTTCTCACTCATTCTGCGAGCAAAATACAGGGGTGATGGTCTGCCGACATAGTCACGCAGCAGTTGCATGTACTCCTGCTGAAACTCCTCCGACTCGATGATGGGCAGGTATTCTTCCTGCAACTTACGTACGGTGGCGTAGAGAATCTCTGGAACGTATGCCCCACCAAACTCACCGTAAAATCCTTTGTCATCTACTAAGTAACTCATATATTTGTTGTCTTTTGTTGGTTTGCTATATTTTGTGTCTTTGTTGCCTTGCGAAACAGAAAAGAGGCCCGTCGCGTTAACGACGAGCCTCTTTGTATCTTCTACTGAACTATACCATACGACTACGTACCTCGCGACTAGTTGAATCTCGAGATGCGCCACCAATATGTATTGTTCATTGACTGTTTCATTGTCTTGTTGTTTCTAATTCGGTGGCAAAAGTACACACATTATTTGAAATATGCAAATGTTTTAGTGGAAAAATTTAAGAAATGATAGAAAAAGTGTGGTTTTACTATCAAATTGCTATAACTAAGGTAGTATGACAATCTGTTTGGCGTCATTGATGCCTGCCTGCCCCATATATCCATCAAATGGTTTGTTGCCATAAACCTTCACGGGCTTATTAATAAGGTTGTCACCATATTTTGCTAATGTCTCCCGTGACGGTTTGTCTATTCCAACTGGGAACAACAGCTTCTTGTCGGTAGTGCCGGGCTCGTCAGCAAGAACGATGGCTGTGAAGTTCTCCAAGATTCCATCAAACTTGGTGTTCTTTAAATTTTTTGTTGTGGTACCTACAATGTATCCTCGTACCCAGATGTATTTTTCGGAATCAGCAGTAATAGCCTGTGCAACAGTTAGCACATCGTCATCTTCACCGCCAATGTCGGGATCATCAGGATTGTCTGGGTCCTCAGGATCATCAGGATCGTCAGGGTCAACCGTGGGTTCTGAGGGCTCTGGTTTGTGGTCAGGGTCTATCCAGAACTGATCGACTTCTTTGATGCCAGGAGCGCTCAAGTATGACTTGCGAATGCCGTGGATGTATATAAAGTTGTTCCAGTTGTCTGGGTTGTCTTGTAGGTTCAGACTGGTACTAATGCCTTTGGCGGCATCAGACAACGAGATGGGCATGAAGTCGTCAAGCTCATGTCCTTCCGTTTCGACATATGGTTTGTCTGCCAGCAATATGGCCGTCTTACCTGCAAACGGACGGCGAAAATCGGCATTTTTGATGCTGCTTTCTGCTGCTGCCACGATGTATCCCTTTACCGTTATCCAGTAACCTGGTTCAATATCCATGGCCTGGGCAACCGTCAGTGCACCGTTCTTGATTTCGTCGGTAATCCCGTCAGAGGGATTGCCGGCATCTTGCTCATTTGCTACCTCTTTTTCGCAACTAAACAGGGCGAAAAGCAGAAAAAACGAAAAAAATAGCCGAAAAATTTGCATTTTATCTGATTATTGTCTATATTTGCCCCCGATAAGCCTTTCGTAGGCATTTGCCACGGCACTTATCACATATTTATAGTTTGAGGTTGGTAGCGTCCTGCACCAACCTCTTTTTCTATAAATACGTTTGCTTAAACCTCCCAGCCGATGGCCGAAGCACCCAGCACGGCAGCCGATGCACCATCAAGTCCGCTTACCAGAAACTGAGCCTTGCCCTTGTAGACACTCATCACGTGTTCGTCGTAAGCACGGCAGATGGGATCCATAATCAGGTCGCCAGCTTTGATCATACCACCAAAGAAGATGAAAGCCTCTGGTGAGCAGAAGGTGGCAAAGTCGGCACAAGCCTCACCCAGCATCTTGCCAGTAAACTCATAAATCTCCTTAGCCAGTTCGTCACCCTTAGAGGCAGCGATAGACACATCGAGAGAAGTGATGTCTTCTGGCTTGATGTCGCGTAACAATGACGGACGACTGGTCTTGTCGAGCAACTCACGGGCTGTACGGGCTACACCGGTTGCAGAGCAGTAGGTCTCCAGACAGCCCTTACGACCACAACCACACATGCGACCTTCCTCGCCACGTACCATCGTGACATGACCTAACTCACCGGCAAAACCGTCAGAACCATATACCAGCTGACCATTGACGACAATGCCTGAGCCAACACCTGTACCCAGCGTGAGAACGATGAAGTTCTTCATGCCACGTGCCACACCATAGACCATCTCACCGATAGCAGCAGCGTTAGCATCGTTGGTGACAGCCACAGGGATACCACCCAGTCTGTCACTGAACATCTTGCCAAGGGGTACCACACAGTCGTGGGCCCACTTGATGTTAGGAGCAATCTCAATGGTTCCTTTGTAGTAGTTGCCGTTAGGCGCACCTACACCCATTGACCTGATTTTCTCGATGCCACCCACCTGGTCGATGATAGGCTGCAGGGCATTGACAGAAGCTTCAATAAAGGCTTCGGCAGTATCATACTGCTGGGTCTTGATGGCTGTGGTGGCCTTGATTTCGCCACGCTGGTCAACAATGCCAAAGACGGCATTGGTACCTCCTAAGTCTAATCCGATGACGTAGGGTTTGATTCCTTGTTGCTCGTTCATAGTAATATTAATATTCTGTTTATTGCTTTTCTACGTTGCAAAGATAGTCATTTCTTCAGAAAACTCACGTTGTTTAACTCCCTTTAACGTAAAGCAATGATTTATGTCAATAATAAATTGTACCTTTGCACTCAGATATGCCATTTCCACTACATATTAACATCGTAGACCTGGTGTTTAAGGGCATGCTGATAGGCATGGTAGCCTCTGCACCGATGGGACCGGTAGGCATCCTTTGTGTACAGCGAACGCTGAACAAGGGACGCTGGTATGGCTTTGTCACTGGTATAGGTGCTGCTGTCAGTGACATCATCTATGCAGGTATCACGGGTTTCGGTATGGCCTTTGTCATGGACTTTGTCAACAACGAACAGAATAAGTTCTATCTGCAGATTATTGGTTCGGCACTGCTACTGGGCTTTGGTATCTATACTTGGCGCAGTGACCCTACGAAGAACATGCGTCAGTCGGGTAAGCAGCAGGGAACATTCTGGTATAACACCTGGACAGCATTCCTCGTGACGTTCTCCAATCCGCTGATCATCTTCCTTTTCATGGCGTTGTTTGCCCAGTTTGCCTTCGTCATCCCCGACCATCCGTTTGAGATGCTGGTTGGTTTTGCCAGCATTGTGGGCGGTGCCCTGCTGTGGTGGTATGGTCTGTCGTGGTTGGTGGACAAGGTGCGCACCATCTTTGATGCCCAGGGCATACGCATCATCAACCGTGTCATTGGTGCCGTGGTCATCATCTTCTCTGTGGTGTCCCTGTTTGGTACGGTCACGAATCTGTTCAGATTCTTTTAACCTTTGACGTGATAACGTTATAACGTAATAACGACAAAATACAATGATAATAGCTAACGAATTACGCAAGACAAATATTGCCGAATACCTGCTGTATATGTGGCAGATGGAGGATACCATCCGGGCCTTCGAATGCTCTATCAGTCGCATCCGTCGAGAGTATATCGACCGCTTCGACTATACCGATGAGCAGAAAGAGGATGAGGCTGACTGGTTTGGCAACCTTATTCGCATGATGAACCAAGAGGGCTGTCGTGAACAAGGACACCTGCAGATTAATAAGGTGACCATGCAGACACTGTCAGAGTTGCATGCTCAATTGCTGGCATCACCCAAGTTCCCGTTCTATAATGCGGAGTACTACAAGGTGCTACCTTTTATCGTAGAATTGCGCAACCATGGTGCCAACAAAGAAGAGAATGAGATAGAGACCTGTTTCAATGCACTCTATGGAACCATGCTGCTCCGTCTGCAGAAGAAGGAGATAACCCCCAATACGCAAGCTGCTGTCAAGGAGATTACTACTTTCATCGGCATGCTCTCTGATTATTACAAGAAGGACAAGGAAGAAGGACTGAAATTTGAATAAATGAATATTCTGATTACCGGCTGTAATGGCCAACTGGGAAACGAGATGCAGCTGTTGGAGCAGGAGAATCCACAGCACACCTATTTTAATACGGATGTCGCTGAGTTGGATATCACCGACCAGACAGCTATCGAACAGTTTGTCAATGACAACCATATTGATGGTATCGTCAACTGTGCTGCCTATACTGCTGTCGACAAGGCTGAGGACAATGAGGAACTCTGTCAGAAACTGAATGCGGAGGCTCCTGCCTATCTGGCTCATGCCATTGGCAAACGTGGCGGTTGGATGATACAGATTAGTACCGACTACGTGTTTGACGGTACGAACCACACTCCCTATACGGAGGAGGAAGAGACCTGTCCTAACAGTGTCTATGGCAAGACGAAACTTGTTGGCGAACTGAATGTGCAGAAGCTGTGCGAGCGTTCGATGATTATCCGTACGGCATGGCTCTACAGTACCTTTGGCAACAACTTCGTGAAGACGATGATACGCCTGGGCAAGGAAAAACCAGAACTGGGTGTAATCTTCGACCAGATAGGTACGCCGACCTATGCCCGCGACTTAGCCCGTGTCATCATGGTTGCTGTCAACAAAGGCATTGTTCCCGGCATCTATCATTTCTCTAACGAGGGTGTCATCTCATGGTACGACTTCACCAAGGCTATCCACCGTATCGCCGGCATCACCTCGTGCCATGTCCGTCCGTTGCATACCTCAGAATATCCCACTCCTGCAGCTCGTCCGCACTATTCGGTCCTTGACAAGACCAAGATCAAGCAGACCTACGACATTGAGGTTCCCTATTGGGAAGAGTCGCTGCGCGAGTGTATCGCCAAGCTATGAAAACGGCAGTCATTGGTGGCGGGGCAGCAGGATTCTTTCTTGCTGTGAATCTGAAAGAGATGATGCCTGCTATGGAGGTCGTCATCTTCGAGCGTAGCCACCATGTGCTGGCAAAGGTGGAGGTCAGTGGTGGCGGACGCTGCAACTGCACTAACTCTTTTGCCTCGGTTACTGACCTGTCACAGGTCTATCCGCGTGGCCATCGTCTGCTGAAGCGTCTATTCAACAACTTTAACTATCAGGATGCCTATCGTTGGTTCGAACAGCATGGTGTGCCCTTGGTGACGCAGGAAGACCAATGCGTCTTCCCACAGGCTCAGGACTCACATGCCATCATTGACTGTTTCCTGTCGCTGGTGCGTCGTTACCATATTGAGATTCGTAAAGGCTGCAAGGTACTGTCATTGGAGGATGTCAGCGACTTTGACTATGTGGTAGTGACTACAGGAGGTTCTCCTAAAGGAGAAGGATTGCGCTGGTTGGCAGAATTAGGTCATGAGATAGAGTCACCTCTCACTTCTCACCCCTCACCACTAACAGTCTTATTCTGCTTCAGGTCTTCCACGAACTGGCTGATCTTCTGCAACTCGCGTGGAATGCGGATGTTCTGCGGACAGTGTGGTTGACACTGGCCACAGCCGATGCAGTGGTCGGCCTGACGCATACGAGGTACGGCACGGTCTAATCCTATCAGGTAGTTACGGCGTAGCTTGTAGTACTCGTCATCCATCTTCAGACGTGGCAGGGTACCATCGTTCTTACATTTATTATAATGTACGAAGATGGCAGGGATGTCAATGCCATAAGGACAGGGCATGCAGTATTTACAGTCGTTACACGGGATGTTCTCCAGACCGACGATGCGTTCAGCGACATCCTTGTCCAGGAAACGCTGCTCCTCTTCTGTGAGGGGTTCCAGCGGACAGTACGAGAGCAGGTTGTCCTTCAGGTGCTCCATATAGGTCATACCGCTGAGTACGGTGAGCACACCTTCTGGCGTACCGGCATAGCGGAATGCCCATGAGGCAACGCTACGCTCTGGCGCATGACTCTTCAGCTCCGTAGCGAGATATTGTGGCAGGTTAGCCAGACGACCACCTAGCAGAGGCTCCATGATAACAGCTGGAATGTTCATCTTCTGCAGTTCTGCATACAGGTAGCTGGCATCAACATTGCTGCCATTGATCTCGTTGGCATAGTCCCAATCCAGATAGTTCAGCTCTATCTGCACAAAGTCCCAATGGTACTTGTCGTTCATGGCCAGTACCTCGTCGAACACTTCCTTCTTGCCGTGGAACGAGAAGCCCAGGTTGCGGATGCGGCCAGCCTCGCGCTCTGCCATCAGGAAGTCCATGATACCGTTGTCCACATAGCGACGGTTAAACTCATCCATACCACCACCGATGGCATGCAACAGATAGTAGTCGAGATAGTCGACCTGCAGTTCCTTCAGGGAGTTCTTATACATGCCGATGCTCGCCTCACGACTCTGTGTCGAAGGGTGGAAGTTCGACAGTTTCGTAGCCACGAAATACTCTGAACGCTTGTGGCGACTCAGGGCGATACCCGTGCAGCGCTCCGATTTTCCCTGGCAGTAGACGGGTGATGTGTCGATATAGTTGAGGCCATGCTCTAGGGCATAGTCTATCTGACGATTGATCATGTCCTGATCGTAGTCGTCCTTGTTCTCCGTCTTTGACGGCAGGCGCATCATGCCATATCCCAGAATAGAAACCTTATCGCCCGTCTTGGGATTAGTACGATAGGTCATCTTACCTGTTGGTGGCTCCACCTGTTTCTTATACTCCTCTGTAGCCTTTGAGTCACTCTTCGACTTGCAACCCGTCATGACGGCAGCAGTGGTGATAGCACCACCCAGTATCTTTAAGAAATTTCTTCTTGATATATCTTTCTTCATTTTTGTCTTCGTTTTCGTTTAAACTTCTTTGTGTTGTTCGTGTCCTTCTACGTAGATGGCTGAGAAGGGACGTGCAGGACACAGGTACTCACAGGCACCACAGCCAATGCAACGGTTCTCGTTGACAGCAGGTACGTAGGGTGATTCCTCATCGTCTGGGTCAGAGGGTACCATCTCGATGGCACCAACAGGACAATGGCGGGCACAGTTGCCACACTCCACACCGTCGGTCAGTGGTATACAGTTCTTCTTGATCCATACGGCATGACCAATCTGGGTGGAGGCCTTCAACTCATGGGCTAACGGCTTGATGGCTCCAGCCGGACACACCTCTGAACAGCGGTTACACTCCGGACGACAGTAACCGCGCTCATACGACATGGTGGGTTGCATCAGGTGCCACAAGTCAGCACTGGGACGCAGCACCTCGTTGGGACACTCAGAGATACACAGCTGACAACCCGTACAGTGCTGTTCGAAGTTTTGCTTCGAACGGGAACCTGGCGGCATGATGGGTGTTTGGCGCTCAGGAGCTACCTTGTTCTCTATCTCTGCCAGTCCGCCATCCATAATCTTGTCCTTGTTCTGGGCCATAGCGGCAGTAGCCAACAAGGCAGAAGAAAGCAGGAAGGAGCGCTTGCTGGTGTCAATGGGCTCATTAGGTTGCCCATTATCCCCATTGGACCCATTATCCCCATTACCTCTATGAGCATACTTCAGTGCCCCAAACTTACAACTCTTGATGCAGTCGCCACAGACTACGCAGCGCAGGGGGTCCACGGTGTGCGTCTTATAGTCAATGCAGGCAGCCTTGCAGTTCTTCGTACACAGTGAGCAGTTCTTGCACTTGTCCACGTCGAAGTGTATCTTCAGCCATGAGAACTTGGCAAATACGCTCAGCAAAGTACCCACGGGACAGATGGTGTTGCAATACGTGCGACCGTTGCGCCAGGCGAGCACAGCCAGTATGATGAGTGTCACGATGCTGATGATAAGGCTTGGCAGGGCACGCATCCAGATGTTTGTGTGGTAGAACGCATAGCTGTCGTAGTACTCGGCAATGGCTGCCAGCACATTGTTGCCTGCCATCCATACAGGTTGCAACAGGTTGGTGCAGATGCGTCCGAAGGCAGAGTAGGGGGCCAGCAGTTGTACAATAGTACCGCCGCCCAGCACGATGGATATCAGCATCATTACAAAGAAAATGATGCGCAGGGCGTGCTTCTGTTTCGAATACGTGTAGCGGTTCTTCTTGGCTTTCTTGCCCAGCCATCCGAAGATGTCCTGCATGATGCCTAACGGACAGATGACCGAACAGTAGATGCGTCCGAAGACGAGCGTCAGCACGAGAAGTGCCACAATGACTACGACGTTCAGTGCTAATACAGCCTCCAGGAACTGTATCTTGGGCATCCAACTCACCCAGTGATGCATGGTACCGGTGAAGTCGAGGAACAACAGCGTGATGCCTATAAACATCACGGTTGCCAGTGTAATTCTGATTTTTCTTAGCATAAAGTATTTGTTTAGTTTCAGCTAGTTATTCTTACTATTTGTATGCTTAGCTCATAGAGCAGATAGATAGGCAGTGCCACTACGAAGAGGGTAAACACATCGGTCGTTGGCGTGATGATGGCTGCTACGATGAGGATGGCTACGACAGCATGACGGCGATAGGCAGACATCATGCGATGTGTAATCAGTCCTAAGCGCCCAAGGAGTCCGCAGACTACCGGCAATTCAAAGACCACGCCCATCACCAGACTCATTCCCAGCAACGTGTCGATATACGACTGCAGCGTCAGCATGTTGGCTACGTCGGGCGATACCTGATAGGTTCCTAAGAACCTGACTGTCAGCGGAAACACCACGAAGTAGTTGACCAGTGTGCCCATGAGGAACATCACGTAGGCCGCTCCCACTATCCAGAAGGCATAGCGCCGTTCGTTCTGGTAGAGTCCTGGCGACACGAAGCGGAACAACTCATATAGTATATAAGGTGAAGCCAGCAGCAGTCCCGCATAGATCGCCGTCCGCATGTGTATCATGAACTGCTCCGTCAGTCCGGTGTTCATCAGGTTGATGTGGAAGGCATCGACGCCTAACAGCTGGTAGGTGACGAAGTCGCTACTTCGTGGAGCCAGTACCACGCTGAACAGCAAATCCTTCAAACAGAATGCTGCCACAGCGAACGCCACTACAGCCACACCCATCCGTATCAACGACGAGCGCAACACATCCAGGTGATCCCAGAAGGTAAGGGCCTCCCCCTGCCCCTCCAAAGGGAGGGGGGACTTTTCCTCACTCATCTTCTCCCCTCCCTTTGGAGGGGTCGGGGGAGGCTCCTTCATCTTTCATTCCGTCCTTGAAACTCTTGACACCCTTGCCGAGTCCTTTCATCAGTTCAGGAATCTTCTTGCCGCCGAACAACAAGAGAATGATGAGGGCTATGATGACGATTTCTTGCATTCCTAATCCAAACATGTTTCTACTGTTTTTGGTTATAACTTCTGCAAAGATAAGAAATTATTCGTAATTCGTAATTCGTAATTCGTAATTCTTTTGTATCTTTGCAGCGGAAATAACAACATTTAACTATGGAGTACGAATTTATTCTACGAATCTTTGTTGCTGCACTGCTTGGCAGTCTGATTGGTCTCGAACGTGAATACCGTGCCAAGGAAGCTGGTTTCCGCACCCATTTTCTCGTCGCATTGGGTTCGGCACTGTTTATGATTGTGTCGGCTTATGGCTTTGGTGACGTACAGATGGATGGCATGACGTCGCGTTGGGATGTCTCACGTATTGCCGCTCAGGTGGTCAGTGGTATTGGTTTCATCGGTGCCGGTACCATCATCTTCCGCAAGCAGGAGAACATGGTCAGTGGCTTGACCACGGCAGCAGGCTTGTGGGTAGCAGCTGCTATTGGCCTGGCCTGCGGTGGTGGCATGTATGTGTTGGCAACGGCTGCCACCTTCATGGTACTGGTAGGACTCGAGGCTTTCAACTTCTTGTTACGCAAGATTGACAAGCACCGCAAGGAATAAATCAACGATACAAATAAAAAACATTACTTCTCCCGACGAAGGCTCGCATACTCCTTGCGGGCCTTTTCCAGTTGTTCCAGGAAGTCCTCATTCGAGAGCAGCTTGCTCATGACGGCGGTGGCTTCCACTAGCGAGGCATCAATGTCGCTCTTGTAGTGGCGTCCGCAGATGACGCGATGGATGGCATACTCCTGGGCACGGGCTATCAGCGCCTCGGTAGAGTCGGGGACCACCAGCGCCAGTGTGAGGGCATAGGTCCACCCTCGCACGCTATGGCCGGAGGGGTAGCTGAAGGATTCCTTCACTTCCTCGTCGTATTCAGGTAATAGCGAGGGCTCGTTGAAATAGACGAACGGACGCGTCCGGCGGTAGTGGTTCTTGGCCCTTCTGTTGGTGGCATTGGCATCCTTCTGTGCGCCCTCAGCCAGTTTAAAAATCTCTGGTGTCTCCTCAGGGCCTATCTGGATACCTGCAGCCTCACTGAACGCTTTCGAGGTCCATTGCACCTCGTCAATGGCTGCCTTTTCTCCACGGACTGTCTGGCGTTCCTTCTTTCCAAAGTGATAATAATAGGTGTCGTTGTCGAAGGGACCACTGCCTGGCTCTGGTGGTGCTGGAATGAAGCGTAAGGGGTTAGGCAACTCCTCTTCGGAGAGGAATGCGGGTGTTTCCAACTTCGTGTCCTTAGCATCGTTGCCAACGTTCTGCTGGGCAGAAAGCTGCAGCGACAGCAGGCATAGTAGGATAGGGAGGAGGCTTCTTCTTTTCATCGTAAAACAGTATTTCTTTTGCAAAAGTACAAAAAAAATCGTAATTCGTAATTCGTAATTCGTAATTATTTTCTACCTTTGCCAACAAATACTTTGAAAAAGAGCGAAAATGGACTACTTATCTATCATCAATAAATACTATCCTGACGACGATGACCTACGCCGTCTGTTGCTGAAACACAGCCGTCAGGTGGCTGACCGCTGTCTGCAGATTGTCAAGAAACATGTGGAGCTGCCAGTCGACGTGCAGTTCCTCGAAGAGGCGGCCATGTTGCACGACATCGGCATCTATCAATGCGACGCCCCGTCCATTCTCTGTCATGGCACGGAGCCTTATATCCGTCATGGTCAGATAGGCGGCGACTTGTTGCGTCAGGAGGGCTTCCCCCGTCATGCTCGTGTTGCCGAGCGCCATACGGGTACTGGTCTGCCAGGCTTCGAACCTGAGACGCTGGAGGAGCAGATCATCTGCTATGCCGATAAGTTCTATTCCAAGTCCAATCCCGACCATGTGCGCACGGTACTGGAGACGGCCCAGTCCTTGGAGAAGTTCGGCCGTGCCGGTGTCGACAAATTCCTTGAATGGTCCAGAAAGTTTGAGTGACAGATATTAATAAATGAGGATGTGCCTATGAACACCCTCATTTGTTCTATGTGTTTATGGCTTGAAGGGTTAATTTCCCACAATTTCCCATAATTTCTGTCCTTATTTATTCTGTAACTGCTCAAAAAGTTGTACCTTTGCAGCCGTGAGAAGAAAAACGCTCATATTTCTGCTGCTTTTCGTCATCGTTTTTGTGGTGGCGGAAGTACCTCGGTTGCGCTTTACACAAGGTGCTGCTGGGGCAGATAGCGTTACAGTAGATAGCGTTGTGGTAGACAGCGCTGTGGCGCCCAGAAGTGTGGCGGACAGCAGTGTGGTCGACAGCAGTGTGGTCGACAGTTTCACTGTCGACAAAAATATCCCCGACACCGCCTCGATGGACTCGTTGCAGCTGCTAATCTGGAAGCGCAACAAGGCCATTGACGACTCGCTGGCTGCCGACTCTGCCAATCGTCAGCGCAAGAATGGCATTGATGCTCCCGTATCGTATACGGCGGAGGACTCGATGACCTATGAGGGCGCTACGGGGATTGCTCACCTCTATGGTAATTCGCACGTGAAATATCAGGATATGGACTTGGAGAGTGACCAGATATACATGTCGCTCGACTCTAGTCTGGTACATGCCACGGGTTCGGTGGACACGACGGGGCATAAGTTTGGTACGCCAGTGTTCAAGATGGGCTCTGACACCTATGAGACGGACACGATGGCCTTTAACTTCAAGACGAAGAAAGGACTTATCCGCAATGCCTATACCGAACAGGAGGATGGTTTCATGACCTCTGAGCTGTCGAAGCGCGACGGCAAGGGTGACATGTTCCTCTACCACGGACGCTATACCACCTGCGACCAGCCGCATCCTGACTTCTATTTCGCCATGTCGCGTGCCAAGGTGCGCCCAGGCAAGGACGTCGTGTTTGGTCCTACCTACTTGGTGGTTTGTGATGTTCCGTTGCCTTTCGCTGTCCCATACGGATTCTTCCCCTTTACGAAGAGCTATTCGTCGGGCTTCATCATGCCGACGTATGGCGACGAGACCTCTCGTGGCTTCTATCTGCGTGATGGTGGTTACTATTTTGCCATCAATGACAAGATGGACTTGAAGCTCATCGGTGAGATTTATACCAAAGGCTCGTGGGGCGTTACCGCTACGTCGAACTACAGAAAGCGTTATCGCTATAACGGTTCGATGCTGGTGAGCTACCAGAACACGGTGAGTGGTGACAAGAACATGCCCGACTATACCAAAAACACCAGTTTCAAGGTGTTGTGGCAGCATTCTCAGGATCAGAAGGCGAATCCTTACAGGTCGCTGCGTGCCAGCGTGAACTATGCCACGAGCAGCTATGAGCGCAACAACCTGACATCGATGTATAATCCACAGTCGCTGACGCAGTCGACGCGTACCAGTTCTGTGGCATTGAGCACAAAATTCTCTAGTCTGGGCATGAGTCTTACCAGTTCGTTCAACTTGAACCAGAACATGCGTGACTCTATCATCGACCTGACCATGCCCGACCTGAATATATCGGTGGCCAACTTTTATCCGTTCAAGCGTAAGAATGGTGTTGGTAAGGAGCGCTGGTATGAGAAGATATCGGTGCGATATACAGGACAGTTCAAAAATGAGATACATACCAAAGAAGACAAACTGATGCATTCCAGTTTCTCGAAGGACTGGCGCAATGGTATGCAGCACGTCATTCCTATCAGCGCGAGCTTTACGCTGTTTAACTTCCTCAACGTAAGTCCTACGTTCAACTTCACCGACCGTATGTATCTGCAGAAGTACAAGCGCTCATGGGATGAGAAGAACCAGAAGGAGGTTGTCGACACGATACAGGGTTTCCACAATATCTACAACTGGAACATGTCGCTGGGACTGTCTACCAAGGTGTATGGCTTCTTTATCCCGAATCGTAAACTGTTTGGTGACAAGATTGACCGTATTCGCCACGTCTTCACACCTAGTATCAGTTTCAACTACTCACCCGACTTCAGCGCCAAACGTTATGGTATCTGGGATACTTACCAGAAGACCGATGCCAACGGCAATGTGACGATGGTGGAGTATAGCCAGTATCAGGGAGCGGTCTATGGCGCTCCAGGCAAAGGCAAGACGGGTAGTATCTCGATGGATATTTCGAACAATATCGAGATGAAGATTAAGACAGACGACGACTCGACGGGCTTTAAGAAGATTAGCCTCATTGATGAGTTGGGTGCGTCGATGTCGTATAACTTCGCTGCAGAGACGCGTCCATGGAGTGACCTGAACACCCGTCTGCGTCTGAAACTGACGAAGAGCTATACATTTAACCTCAATGCCACCTTTGCCACTTATGCCTACGAGGCAGACTCTGTGGGTGCCCGTCCTTATATCGGTAACCGCACGGAGTATAGCTACGGTCGCTTCGGTCGTTTCCAGGGCATGTCGCAGAACCTGTCGTACACGCTGAGCAATGAGAAGGTGGCTAAGTTCTTCAAGTGGCTGCGTGGTGAGAAGGTGTCGGACAAAGACAAGAACAAAGGCAAGAACAAGAAGGGTGACGACGAAGACGAGTACGGCACGGGTCTAGATAGCAACCTCGACAACACGATGGAGGCCGGTAAGCATGGTGCCCGTAAGGAGAATGCCGGTATGGCCGAGACCGATGAGGATGGTTATATGAAGTTCTCCATGCCGTGGTCTATCAGTTTTGGCTATGGTATCACCATGCGTGAGAATACCGCTGGCAAGTTCAATTACAACCGCATGCGCTATCCGTATAAGTTCACGCAGAACCTGAACTTCAGTGGTAACATCCGTCTGTCGGATGGTTGGAATATCTCGTTCTCCAGTGGTTACGACTTCGACCAACAGAAACTCTCCATGACGACGGCATCACTGTCGCGCGACTTGCACTGTTTCAATATGTCGTGTCAGGTGGTGCTGACACCTTATACCAGCTATAACTTCTCGTTCCGTTGTAATGCCGCCACGCTGACTGACGCGCTGAAGTACGACAAGCGCTCCAGCTACTCTAATGCTGTGCAGTGGTATTAAGAGTTGAGGAGATCGTTGATGGATGCTTGTTCACCTACCACCCAGATGATATCACCTTCTGCGAAACGACGGGTGGGATGTACGGGCGTGAGATTCTCCTTACCTTCCTCAATACCCACCACCATGCAACCGTAGATGCTGCGGATGCCACTCTCTGCCATGGTCTTGCCCACAAACGGACTGTCGGCAGAGATGATGAGCTGATGTAGTTTCATCTCGCGGTCCTCCAACTTCGGATCTTCCTGGATGACGTCTGTTTCCAGCGCCTTCGAGAACTTGGCCATCTGTTCGTCACTGCCAATGACCTGCAGACGGTCGCAAGGGAAGATGGTGTAGTCGCCATCGGGAATATTCATGCGTAAGCCACCGCGAAGGATGCTGCTGACGTGAACGCCATACTTCTTACCCAGGTTCAATTCCTTCAGGGTTTTGCCCATCCATAGCGAGTTGGTGGGCACGTCGAACTCAGCTATATGGATATCGCGGTCGAGCAGTTTTCCTTCATAGAGTGGGCGTTTCTTGCCATGTACCTGCGCCTCGATGTCGCGTGAACGCAGATTGTTCACGAACAGGCGCTCCAGCACGATGCTGCGACGCTTTACCCAACGCGAAAAGACGATGAGTGCTACGATGACGATGCCCAGTGTGATGACGATGGCATTGTTGAAGTGACTGAGATAGTGGCAGATGTAGAAGATGAAACTGAGCGCTACCAGTACCCTCACCAGGATGGTGAAGAGTAGGGGCAGGTGGTTGCGGTTGCTCTCGGCCCAGAGTTTCTTCCACTCTTCAGAGCGGTTCTTCTTCATCACCATGGCACGCAGGAAAGGTGCTATGAACAGCACCGTAAGTACACCCGTGATAGCGTTGGCATACCAGTGCAGTGTCCATCCGGGCAACAACTTTTGCATGATGGGCAATACGAAGGTGAACATCACGGCAATGGAGGCTGACGACAGGATGCTGTATACCACGGTGTTCACGGCCATCTGTGTCAACAGCCGCTTCCAGGCGCTTTGCTCCTGACTGTTGGGATGACTCATGGACAACTGGTTGAGTGTGGTAATCAGACGTGTCGGCAAGCGGTGCTCCAAGGCACTGTATGCAGGTGTTGCCAGTCGTATCATGTAAGGCGTGAGGAAGGTGGTGATGACAGATACGGCCACCACTACCGGATAGAGGAAGTCACTGATGACGCCCAGTGACAGACCCAGCGAAGCAATGATAAACGAGAACTCACCAATCTGTGCCATGGAAAAACCGCAGCGCATGGCCGACTTCAGACTCTCGCCGGCCAGCATAAAGGAGAACGAACCGAATACGGCCTGTCCGATGAGGATGGTCAGCACCAGTGTGATGATAGGCCATGCATAGCTGATGAGTATCTGCGGGTCTACCAGCATACCGACGGATACGAAGAAGATGGCACCAAAGAGGTTTTTGACAGGTTCCACCAGTTTCTCTATCTTCTCGGCCTCAACAGTCTCTGCCAGGATGCTACCCATGATGAAAGCACCGAAGGCTGACGAGAAACCGACCTTTGTAGAGAATACGGCCATGGCACAGCAGAGTCCTAACGACACGACGAGTAGTACTTCGTTGTTGATGAGTTGACGCACCCGACGCAGGAACAACGGGATAGCAAAGATACCTACGATAAGCCACAGTATCAGGAAGAAGGCTATCTTCACAATGGATCCCAGCATCTGTCCACCATCAGGATTGTTGCCGCTGGCAATGGCACTTAGCATCACCATCATGACGATGGCCAGGATGTCTTCCAATATCAGTACCGACATGACCAGTCCGGCAAACTGTTGCTGTCGCAGTCCCAGGTCGTCGAAGGCCTTGTATATAATAGTGGTGGAACTCATGGCCAGCATACCACCTAGGAAGATGCAGTCCATCCTTGACCAACCGAAGGCGTGTCCTACGCAGACACCTAGCATTGACATGGAGAAGATGATGACCAACGTCGAGATAAACGGCGAGGCACCCATCTTCAGAATCTTCTTGAACGAGAAGTCGAGACCCAGTGAGAACAACAGGAACATGACACCGATGTCGGCCCATAGCTGGATATTCTCTCTGTCAGCTACAGAAGCGGTATAGGGCATGTGGGGCGACACCAGGAAACCGGCGACGATATAACCCAGCACCAGAGGTTGCTTCAGACGCTTGAAGATAAGGGTCACGATGCCTGCCACGATGAGCATCAGTGCCAGGTCTTGTATCATGGTGGGTAGTTCGGACATAGCGAATTACGAATTATGAATGGCGAATGACGAATTAATCGTTAAAACTTGCCGTGAGCTCGCAGATCTTGACAATCAGCTGCATGGCTTTCTCCATGGACTGGATAGGCAGGAACTCGTATGGACCGTGGAAGTTGATGCCACCGGCAAAGATGTTGGGGCAGGGGAGACCCTTGAACGACAGCTGCGCACCGTCGGTACCGCCACGGATGGGCTTCACCTTGGGGGCGATGCCGCACTCCTGCATGGCCTTCAGCACGAGGTCAATGACATGCATCTGTGGGTCGATCTTCTCCTTCATGTTATAGTACTGGTCACTGACCACACATTCCACAGTGCCTTCGCCATAGCGTTCGTTCAGCTGCTCGGCACAGCGCTGGATGAAGCGCTTGCGGTCCTCAAACCTGTCACGGTCATGGTCGCGGATGATATAGCTCAGACGGGCCTGTTCGACACCCGACGTGATGTTCAACAGGTGGTAGAAGCCTTGGTAACCTTCGGTCTTCTCTGGTGTCTCGTCAGCAGGCAGCATATTGGCAAACTCCATCGCCACACGGTTGGCATTGATCATCTTGTCCTTAGCATAGCCGGGGTGTACGCTGACGCCCTTGATGGTAATCTTCGCTGAGGCTGCGTTGAAGTTCTCGAATTCCAACTCACCAACATCACCGCCATCCATGGTGTAGGCCCACTGGCAACCGAATTTCTCGACATCGAAGTGGTGGGCACCCATGCCTATCTCCTCGTCGGGATTGAAGGCGATGCGTATCTTGCCGTGCTTAATCTCCTTGTGTTGCTGCAGATAGACCATGGCCTCTACAATCTCTGCGATGCCGGCCTTATCGTCGGCCCCCAACAGGGTGGTGCCATCGGTGACGATGAGGTCTTCGCCCACGTGCTGCAACAGTTCGGGAAACTTCTTGGGTGACATCGTAATACCCTCGCTGAGGAGAATGTCGGCACCATTGTAGCTCTTGACGATTTGTGGTTTGATGTCGGCTCCGGAACAGTCGGGACTGGTGTCATAGTGCGAGATGAAACCAATGGTGGGAATATCCCCCTTGGTATTGGCCTTAAGGGTGGAATAGAGGTAGCCTTTCTCGTCGAGTTCCACATCGTCGAGCCCCTCATGTTCCAGTTCTTTCTTCAGGTATTCTGCAAACAGCAGTTGTTTACTAGTGCTTGGTACGGTCTGGCTGTCTTCAGCTGATTGCGTATCAAACTTGGTATAGTTGAGGAATCTTTCAGTAATATTCATAAAAAATGCTTATCTTTCCATTCAGCATGCAAAGATAAGCATTTTCTGTCAAATAACGCGTGTAAACTGTCGTTTTTTACTTGATAACGACCTTTTTCCCGTTGACAATATAGAAGCCGCGCTGCATATTGCTGACACGACGGCCTTGCAGGTCGTAGATATTGTTTCTGCCATCTGTCATCTTACTTCTTACTTCATTGATGCCTGTTACGATGCCTACTGGTGTTCCGGATTCGTTATAGTAGCAATGATTCTGGAAGACGAGGTCCGGTGTCTGCTGCCCATTGTTATTGTTATTGAAGATAATGAATTGGGGCAGTGTCGTGAGTGGACCATTGTAGGTCCATTTCCATACATTGTGGTTGTTGATCGTTCCTACCTTGGTGCACGTTGCTCCAGGCCAACTTCCACCGGTGTAGTTGTTATTGCTGTCCCAGGCCCAACACTTAACAGTACTCCAGCCAGAGGTGGGAGCTTCAAAGAATGCACATACCTCGCCATCGGTTACAGTACAGAAGTCAGGTAACTCAATCACCTCGTCCTTGATGTCATCAAGAGCAGAGATGTCGACGTTCTCTGTGACGTAAATCTTATAGTTGATACCTTCATTAGCTAACTTATAACCATTGGTGTCGGCAGTTGCTTCGCCCAGTAGCAGGAGCACTTTACCCTTTTTCCCTTCTACGTTAAGCACATAACCGGTGGACGAAGACTGTTTTTTCAAGATGGCACTTTGGTTATGGATGCCAGCTGCCTTACGAATGATGATGAGGCGTTTGATGGTGCTCTTGTAGGTCTTCCAATGGCTGAGCCATACGCATGGCGTACCTGGCATGGTGAGGATGTAGGCATTGGCGGCCTCTACATTGGCATAGAGGGGACATTCACCGAAACGGCCTGTATCGTGGTTGTCTACAAAGGTCACTGAATAGCGCTTGTAACTGTTGTCGTCAGAGAGACAGCCATCATTTAGTCTGCTCCATTTTCCCTGACTGAAAGCATCATTGATGTAATACTTCAGTGGGAAGTCAAAAGCTGCAGACTGTATCACACCATCTTGCTTGGTACCGTTAATCCAATTAGTAACAACGCTCTTGCTGCCGTCCCAGCATTCGCCGACAGAGAACTGTGGCTGGGCTGTCACGTTATACTGCCCAACATACTTAGCAGCAAAACCCTTCACAAAGTCATAACGGAAACCAATATATCCTAGGTCATTCAGTAACTTGTCAAGATAAGCCAGTACGTTCTTCTGCACATTTTCTCCTGTATGGTCCAAGTCACGTGCACCGTCCCAAGCCATTCCCGTGTCTGGGGCTCCTGTGGGGGTGTAACCGTTCTTTGAACTTTCGTCGTCAGAGCAGATGTCAGCAGCAGTCAGTTGATACGCTACACCCTTGTATGTCTCTTTGGGGAAGTTCAGCCAGTTGGAATTGACGCTGGCACGGTGGTTTATCACCACATCCTCAATAATGCCCATACCCTTTGCCTTGAAGGTGTTGATCATCGAGCGCAACTGTGCCTCCGTACCAAAAGCGCTCTTGTGGTCGAACCAATAGACGGGATGATAGCCCATATTGTTGGATGTGGCATTGGCATATGCTGAGTTGGGAACCCACATCAAGTCAAAGAACTGTGACATCTCGTCGGCCTGTGACTCCAGATTGGTCCACTTGGTGTCTGCATAGGAGTCCCAGTAGAATCCCTGTAACATCACACCATCATATTGGGCAGGCCATCCCTGTGCAGACAGGGTCAGCGTTGCCAGCGTACTAACTATAAGCGAAAAAAGTTTCTTCATCGTGTTGACTCGTTTTTTTAGGTTATGTTGCTGCAAAGGTACAAAGAAAACCGCTACGTTGTCTTTCAACATAGTTGAATAGTTTTAAAACAGCGATGCAATCGATTGCATCGCTGATGGTTTCCTTATATTTGATGGCTGGAACGAAAAATGCTAATCAAAAATATTGCTTTCACCTTTCACGCATTTCTGAAAGTGCTTGTATATAAGAGGTTTGCGTGTGCTTCGCGGGTGAAAGGGACCTCCGGACGTTTCACATTGCTTTCACAGACATTTCACAGCGTATCTCGTTCACGAGACAGCTGTTGTTGAACATGGGACAGCTGTAGGTGCACAAAAACGGTGAGCGTTTGCTGAAAAGCGCTCACCGTTTGCGGAAAAGCGCTCACCGTTTTATCTTGAGACAGACTCTCCGACACACGAGACAGCCTATCCCATGTGTGGGACAGCCATACTCGTACCGATATATAGGTGTGATGGCGTTGTGAAAGCAATGTGAAACGTCAGATTGCCGCAATCCCTTTCTGCATAAGGGTTGTGGAAGGTGAAAGCATTTTTTTGAAAACTCCTTGCGCGCGGCGCAGACGTGCGCGCATGCGCGCAGGTCAGCTCATCCCATCTCTGTATTAGCTTATCCCGTCTCTGGGACAGCTGTTCCCGTTGCCGACTTTGCCAGTGTCATCACTGGTTTTTGCCATGAGAAAGGCGGGCACCGCCTTGTGTTGGTGGTGTCCGCCTGAATGGTGTGTTATAGGGTTGGGAGTGATGTCTTGTTTTTCATCGCAATAACAAATCGGACGATGTGTAGTTCTTTATCATCATGCCAATAGTATAACGAACTCTTTGGGTGTGTTAAGATTGACCGATATGTTTTTCCCCCTTTTGTCTTATGCTCAATACCGATGGTTGGCATCTGTTGTATGCGTTTTATGGTTTCTGCAACATTAGAACGCATGGTTTCTGCAGCCTGAATGCCGACATTATCGCCTTCCCATCTCCACTGCCTGATGAAGATACGGAAAGCTCTTTTCCCCCACTTAACCTTTAACATTGATCTCTGGAAACATTTTTTCAACCCATTCGTCTGGGGCAACTTCGTCTGCTTCGTCTTCACGTATTGCTTGGTCGAAGTCAAAAGCCTCGTCATCATAGGGGTAGGGCTTACCGATCATATAACCTTCGCTTTCCAATTCCGCGGCAATCTCAGGAACACAATACTGTTCGGTCTGTTTTTGGGCTTGAGTAAATCTTTCTGCAAAAGATTCGCTATCCTTTGGGGTAATAACAGCATAAAGCTGTTGGAGTACGGCCACGTCTTGCTCGTTCTCCACCTTATCTACGATATAGTTACGCAGGTGGGGAATAATAGAATTTGTATATGATTTAAGCAATGGTTCTTTGGCTTTCATGTGGATGCGTTCTTTATGACGTTGCAAAGTTAGGGATTATTATTGAAACTTCCAAATGTTTGGCAAAAAAACAGGCGAGCACCGTAGTGGATGCCCGCCTGATTTTGTGTTTTTATAGTTAGACTTAGGTGTGTTTCGTTTCTTACTTAACAATCATCTTGCGACCGTTCTTGATAGCGATGCCACGGAAGCTGGTTGTTACACGCTGGCCCTGCAGGTTGAACATAACAGCACTGTCAGCGTTGCTCAGCTTAACGGTGTTGATGCCAGTAGCAATTTCAAGATCTACAGACAAAGTTTTAGACTCAGAGAGGAAAGTGAAGGTTACATTGTATGTACCGGCATTCTCAACGGTCAGTTTCATGTTTTCACCATTATCACCATAAGACTCGCCCCATCCGTGGTTTGCACAAACTTTGAACTGATAGTCCTTAGCTTCCAGGTTTACATTTCGCTTAACCAACTCATAGTAGCCTTCGTCAACCTTTGTCATGTCGTTAGCAGTGTTCTCTGGATCCCATTCCTTCTCACCGCCAAACAACTCAAGACCGCTACCAGCAAGTGTCCAGGTCTTCTCACCAAACTCAGCATCGCCAGTCTTCACGGCAGAAACAGTACCAATCATTGTCTCCTCATTAGCTGTGAAAGTAACAGTGTATATGCCAGGGGCATCAACAAAGAGCTCAAAGTTACCACCCATACCAGTGTCACCAAGAGCGCCCTCGCCCTTATTGCCTAACCAAGAACCATTCTGGACAAATTTGAAAGGATAAGGGGTGTCGACATTCAGTGCAACTCCAGTCTTTACCAACTTGTAAATCTTACCATCCTCAGTGGTCATCTTGTTTCCTTCGGCGCCTGCACTCCATTCTACACCTAATAAGTCAGCTGAACCGGCAACAAACCAGTCCGAAGTGGCAGGACCTACATATTCACCGGTCTTGGTGGCCTCAGCAGCCACATCGTGTGTTCCGACATTGAAAGAGAATACGATGGTGTACTCGCCATCCTCGGCGATAGGCAGGAGTGCATTATCAGCAGGATAAGCCTCGTCCCAAGCATGGTTTTTAACCACCTTATAGCCATAGTTGCCAGCTTTTACCATCATGCCAGTCTTCGTCAGCGTGAAGTTGACATCGTCGGTAGAGGTCATGTCATTGGTGGCATCAGACGGAGCCCAATCCACACCCAAAATGGCCTGTTGACCAGCAACGGTCCAAGTGTCTTGTGCCTGCATGCCAAGAGCTGCAGTTAACATAACTAAAAGCGTAAAAATTTTCTTCATAATCGTTTTGTTTTAAAGTTTGTAATAAAGTTTGTTGATATTCTGGGGGCAAAATTACTTAAATTTGCGATAAAGTGTTCTATGATGAATAAAAAATTAATGAAGTAGTTGTGCAAACGATTGCATGCTGATGTATTCTTATATAGCGACTGGGGGTATATGATTACCCGCCAGTCGCAAATGAAAATGTTAATCTTCAACAGGAACAAAGTGAGCAGTACCCGTAATATCGCAGAAATAGATGTCATACTGACCTGCGGGGACACCGATATTCTTTTTGTCCTTTTCGCATACCTTTGCCCATTCTTCGTCAGTAGTCCATTCCTTATCGGAATCTCCATAGCCCCAGTTCATGACAGTATAGTCGTGATTGGCACGGAATTTAAGTTCTGTGTCGCTTGGGAAAGTGCATCTTACATACCAGTTATGTTTTGCCTGGTCGATAGCTTTCATTTCAATCTCACCACTTGTCTCATTCCACGAGTTGAAAGAGCCAATCATTGTGATATTTGTGTACTTAGCGGGATTCTGGTCCTCAAGCTTAACCCATTTGAAGGTTAGTGCTTCGAGGTCGATAGTAAAGGTGTAGTACTCAGCAGTTGGAGCAATGAAGAAGTTGTCCTTATTGCCTTGGATAACAGTACCGCTTTCAGACTTGTCATATAGTTTCTCAGTAGCATAAACTTTTGAGAAATCTTTTTTCTGGAAGTCGGTTTTCCAATAACTGATGTTCCACACCAATAGGTCACCAGCATTACGTGCCGTAAACTTTGTGGTGTAGGTGAACTTCATGTCATTGCCATCGCCTTCAACGGGGCTCATGATGGCTCTATTGGCATTGGCAGCAGTGTAGTTTCCAGTGGCTAATCCGTAAAGGTAATAATATGGATCTTCAAGTTTCTCAGGCGTGATGCGTAGTGTAAATGGTTTTGTGAGGTAAATCAATTGTGACTCAGTACCTTTTACTGCATCTGCAAAGATTTGTGCTGTGAAAGTACGCTCCGTGGCTTTCTTTCCATAGAAGTTGTAGACCAAATTTTTCAATTCTTCCTTTGTAACCTTGCCATCATCACTGGCTTTAACGTTGTATGGTTCCATTTTCGGCTTGTCGTTAGCCTTGGCTTCAATACGTACATTCTTAAATTCCATGCCAGCAGGCAATGTGCCCATCTTTAGAGTGAACATCTGTATCGACTCCTCAGTCATGGTAGCGAGATCAATGGGTTGGGTGGCAGCATCAGTTGTTGTTGCCTCAAACCCCTCTACAGTGACTACGGGTTCCTGTGGATAGACGGGAGGCATGGGGTAGTCATTATGGCTCTCAGTGCAGGCGGTCAGTGACCAACCTGCAATGATGAGCATCAGTAATAATGATATCTTTTTCATAATTGCTTCTCAGTTTATGTTATTATTCATTTTTAATCACACCAGTATCATCACGGAAGTTCAGATAGACGCGCTGTCCCTCCTTTCCGTCAACGAAAGGCTTTACTTCATCTCCGTTACCACGGTACTTGATGATACAGTCAGAGCTGGTTCGGTCTTTAGGATAGGCCATAAATTCTGTCTGCCACCAATCCCACTTGATGGTAACATAAGCACGCCATCCACCGTCATCGGACTTAGCATCACCTGGCAGTTTGGGTGAGACGAACATACCGTCCATTGTAGTTGGAGTCGTGAATTTTACATAGTCTGTATAGTTGGTACGAAGGGTCTTCTCAGTCCAGAAGTCCTTAATGTCATCTCCAAGAATACTATTCAGACCAGGACCAATTATCCAAACTGCAGCCTCGTAGAAACGGTAGGTGAGTGTCAGTTCGCGTTTTTCATTATTGCCAATACCTTCAATGAGCATGATATACCAGCCAGGATTCTCTGCAGTAACAAGACCGTCGACAGAAACCTTGAAACCAGTGGCATTGCACACATGGATAGGAGTAATCATGTTGTCGGCAAAGTTTGGCTCACCTTGTACAGGGCTGACACGTACACCCTTTTTGTCCATCCATATCATGCGCCAGTGGTTTTGAGTAGAACCGTTTACCTGAATGGTCTTAACTGCCTTCTGCCAGTCGTTATCACAGTAAGTTCCTATGACGAGCAATGAGTCAGGCATTTGAACGTCTGGTAAGGCAAACTTCGTCTTTACATTGTTGAGCTTGACAATGTTCGAAAGAGCTTGCGTTTCAGGTGTGCCTGCAATGTATGCACGAATACGCAGGTAGGCTGGTGTCTCATAGGGGAAATCTTCCTGTTTCAGTCCTTTCTTTGTGGTGAGTTGCTTAGTGGTAGCCATGGCTAATTCTCTTCCTGGTACGACCATGCGGTTTAGATGATACGTAGTAGATAGTTCACTTGGATTGGACATGTCCTCATCAATAGAAAGCTGAACAACATATGTCGTTGTGGCAGGAAATCCGTACGAGGGTGCCGTGCAAGTAAGAGTTATCGAGTCTGTATTTGCCATGTCATATGTGCTGTTGGCAAATGTAGGCACGTTCAGCTTCAGGGCTTCTTGCGGCTTCGACAGGTCGATGACGGGGTTGTCATCACGGTCAGAATCGCAAGCTGTGAACAACAGCGCACCTATCAGCAGAGATGTTAATATAGTTATCTTTTTCATATCTGTTCAATATTTAGATTTGCTTACTGGTAGTTGGGTTTGATGTTCGGATTGGCATTGAGTTCACTGTCGGGTATAGGGAAAATATTGAAACGCTGGTCGAACTGTGTTCCATCCTTGGTGCCACCCATCCATTCCCATACGTAATCACTTTGCCCGGCAAAGCGATTCCATCTTACGAGCACCATGCGACGCATGCCTTCGTAGCCGAATTCGCGTGACCACTCCTTGAATATGTCTTCCAGTGAAACGTTAGTCAGGGCGTCGGGGCTTGTGCTGTCATATTTATTGTTTGCTGTAACATTGGCACGCTTGCGCAGTGCTTTGATCCTATCAATACCGGCTGCAGTGCAACTGCCACCATTCTGACGAGCATCAGCCTCGGCAGAAATGAGGTAAGCTTCAGCCAATCGTAGCATAGGATAGTCGGTGTCTACAAAACGACTGCCAGGGTCGTGGCCTGATGATCCGTCAGCATGCAGATTGTTATATTTCATGTAAATTAAACCGCTTGCAGTAGACGACTCATTATCAATACTCAGTGATTGATTAAGGGTATAGAAGATTGCTCGGTCATCACCGACATAGGGTACAACATCCTTTGGCGCTCCCTTAATGACACTCTTTGCAGTGCTTCCGAAGAATACCTGCGAAAACTGCTTACGGGCACGCACTCCACGGTCCCAAGCCTCAGTAGTACCATAACCTTTGATGGGATCACCATTGGCGTCGGTTACTCCGTAAAGGTCGGTATCTTTCATGGTATTTGACATATTGCTGGCAATCATGTAGAGAGAACCTCCCCATGTCTGTGTCTTGTCACCGTCGTGGAGGGCGGGCAGGATAATCTCATTTTGAGCACCGTTTGTGTCGTTGTCGCCCATGAACAATAGTTGATAGGCACTAAAACCATTCAAACCTGTTGTGCACAACTCGTAGTTGGTGGCAATAGCCTTTTCGGCATAAGTCTTTGCATCAGCCCATCGCTCTGTGCCGGTATACACCTTAGCATTGATATACATACGCGCCAACAGTAGGTAACCTGCAGCCTTGTCAGCACGTCCGTAGTCTGTAGCTCTCGCGTCTGCCAATATCTCAGAACCAGATCCTTCACCAATAATGTCCTTAAGTTCAGATTCAAGGTAATTGAATAGGTCAGCTCGTTTAATCTGTGGCGCATTGTCACTCGACAATTTGGTCAAGAAAGGAGGATTGGCAAAGAGGTCCATCAAGAAGAAATAGTGGAAAGCACGCATGAAACGTGCCTCAGCGCGTCTTTGATTCGTCTCGGCATTGTCACCTGTAGCACTATCGAGGTAGAAATTACAGAGTGTCACTCCAAACATCAGTCGGTAGTAGAGAGCCTTGATAAGTGCGTTGGAGTTAGTCCAAGAGTTGCGATTTAACTCGGGCACACCAGCATCATTCCACCAGCAATGTCCTTCGTCGGTGGTGAGCACATTCATATACCAAATCAGTCGCGTCATATTTGACGTACCCTCGTCGATGTCGCTAAGATCAGAGTCTCCGTTAGGACCGGTTTGTCCTGTTAACACTAAATTGCTATATATCTTGTTGAAGATATAGTCTTCATTGAAGTCTGACAACTGCTGCGGATTGATATTCTTTACCTCGAGGTCCTTCACGCACGATGTGAAGAGCACTACGAAAGCCATCATTGCAGTAGGCAGGATATATCTCATTTTCATAGTTGTAAATGCTTTATGTTATGTTTGTCTTTTCTATATTAGAAATTCAGACTGACGCCTACAATGGTGGTTATAGGCCGAGGGTATACGTCGCCATCAACGCCGCTTGCCACCTCAGGATCAATTCCAGTGTAATTAGTAATGGTAAACACATTCTGTACGGTGGCATAAACACGTCCGCTAAGTGCTCCAAGGAGTTTCTCGAAACTGTAACCTAACGTGATATTATCCATCTTAAGGAATGATGCATTCTCCACAAAATAATCAGAAGCATACTGTTGCTGAGAGACATTATTGAAGCCACGTGCAACCGAGCTAATGCGCAGGTTGTTGAGATTTCCATTTGTGTAGACTGAACTTACGCCAACGTTGCTCGACCCAGATGCTGCACTGTTGAATACATAGTTACCGAGGCTAGCACGCATTGAGAAACCAAAGTCCCACTGTTTCCACTGCAACTTAGAAGAAAGTCCCATCAGTACATCGGCAGCGGGCTTATAATAGTAATAGCGATCACCACCGTCTAAGAATCCGTTACCATTGCGGTCAACGAACGCATTTTGAATCGGATTGCCATTTTGATCGTAGACTTGTTGATAGACATGGAAAGCGCTAGCAGGCTTGCCTACTGTATGTGCCTGAATGTTGCCACCGGTACCAGTCAGTCCACCTCCAGTTTCTACAAAGTAGTCTGCACCTACGCCGCTAATGAGTTCGTCAATCTCATTCTTGTTGTAGGTGAAGTTGTAGCTGACCTCCCAGCGCCAATCCTTTGTCTGGATAGGACGTACGGTGGTCATGAACTCAAAACCAGTATTGTGTAGTGATCCGATGTTAGAAATTACCTTATTACGGAAATTGGAACCTGCTGCAACAAAGACATCGTTAATGAGATCCGTGGTTTTGCGATAGTACCAGTCGAAGGTGAATTCTACACGATTATTCCAGAAAGCCAAGTCCAAACCTGCATTCCATGTGGTAGTCTTCTCCCAAGTTAGGTGAGCGTTGTAAGCTTCCGGTCGGTAAGTGGTGCCATTGCCGAGTACCTGATACAATGCATGATTATTTGTATTAGGTTTAAATACAGGAATATAGGTGTAGTCACCAATGCCTTCCTGCTGACCAGTGATACCCCATCCCAGTCGCAATTTGGCATCGCTCAGGATGTCAATATTCTTGAGGAATGGCTCTTCCTTCAACTTCCAGGCTAAAGCTAAAGCAGGGAAGTAACCCCATTGTTGATTAGGATTACCTTTCATCCAATTGAAACGCGACGAACCGTCGGCACGTAAAGTGAATGTCAACATGTAACGATCCATCAGCGTGTAATTCAAACGTCCGAAGAACGAAACAAGGAAGTTTTCGGTCTTATATTCCGTTATTTGATCGGCTGCTGGAGCATCGTATTTTGTTCCCTCTGCGTACTTGGTGTTGCCGGCTGGATAGGTTCCATGACCATACCAGTCAGTCTGCTTGTGGAAGTGCTGCCACTCGTAACCTGCCATAATGTCAAAATGGTGGTCTTTCGTGAAGTCCTTCATATACTGGG
>Ga0247609_10001273_pt1 | contig 30850 bp, 21 predicted proteins | sample 172DNAGHGlowgp2_FD_193487 | JGI IMG/M metagenome (GOLD analysis project Ga0247609, IMG submission 193487) | Sheep rumen microbial communities from Palmerston North, Manawatu-Wanganui, New Zealand - 1728 DNA GHGlow gp2 | ecosystem: Host-associated > Mammals > Digestive system > Stomach > Rumen ... | reverse complement strand
GATTTTCTTCAGTAACTAATATACCAAGTTCCTCTTCTTCACCAGTTTCTTGATTTATATAATATGCTTTACCGTTTCTTACATATCCACTTTCTTGGTTTTGTAAATCATAAACAACATTTATAGCATTTACTGAATCAACTTCTAATAATGACCAATCACTTCCATCTTGAATTTTGAAAATATCTCCAACATTTACATTGTATTTGTTCCAATAATTCAATTTCAATAATTGTTCATTCTGAGCCGTATAGATAGGTGTTGCAAATTCTAATTCAGGTCTAGCATATAAAGTTTTATAATACCAATATTTTGAAACATTATATTTCTCATAATCAAGCATTGTTAAATGATTTGTTTGTTGACAATCCCATAATGTCCATATACCACCATGATTTTCATCATTTAATACTAAGAATTGATGTCCAACATTTGCTGTAATTTTTGAAGCTGCTACTGCTTCATTATAACTATTGAAAGAATAACCTTCTTCAACTGTTGGATATTCAGTATGACTTGAAATCATATTATCAAAATCTGTTTTTCCGACATCAGTGTTTGTTAAAATGTCTCTTGTGTCAAATATTTCATTAACAACATCAACAAAGTTTCTTATAGCTTCATAACGATTCTTAAACATTGATTGTCTTGGTCTTATTTGAATACCGTATTTGCTTCTTTCTGGTAATAATGGGTCTGGAACAATTCTGTTTGCAGAATCATATCCAATCAATGATGCTTTCATTTTATTCCATAAAGAATCTGGAATATCATCTTCATCACCCTCTTCAACGATTGCCCATTCATGATGTTCATCAAGCTCTTCCGCATTCTTGAAATTAATTTGAATTACAAAATCTGAACCTGTTGTTACTGAATCAAAATTTCCAAGAATGAAAGACGAATATTTATATTCACCAGTTCCAATATAAATTGGAGCCATCCAAACAATTCCTTCATCTTGAGGAGAATTAATTATTTGAGAAATTCCTAAAGCAGACATTTTTCTAAAGTTTACAGAAGGAATTTCAGCAGGATTCTTTTCCCAATAATAATAGAATGTTTCCATTGTTGATGTCTTATAATTATAAGAAGTCTTTTCAACATAAGGTCTATCAGATGGTTTTTCATTTGATTTAGTCCATTCCATTATTGCTATTTCTGACCCTGGTAATTGTTTTCCCCAATATTGTCTTCTATAATGAATATCTCCTTGATGGTAATCTAAATATCTTACTTTTGATAAATCCCACCATAAATATCCTAATTTTTCATCGCCCCATTTGTAATAATTTTCATAATCATCAACTGGGTCTATTGCTGTAATATAATTTACTTCATTTAGTGCTCCACTAGGAATAATGCCTTGCATTGGGTCATATAATTGTATTTGAGATAAAGTTTCATCGGTATCATCATTTACGATAAAACATTTTGACATCGTTGACATTACAGGTAATCTATTTTGAATTCTGTAAATATCAAATGTTTCATCACCATTATATTTGAAAATTATCCAAGCATCAGAATCAGTAATATATTGACCTTGACTTAATAATCCTAATGAATCTGTAATTGAATACAAACCTTCTTCAGAAAGTTTATCTAATGCTTGTGATAGATTGTCTTTAGTAACATATACTAAATCACCTTCATCTAAATAGTTTGTGTTAAAATTCAATAACTCATCAATGTTTTTAACTCTCATAGAAACAAATGGTATTTCTTCATCGACAAATAATTCATCATTAACTCTTTTCAAAATATCCCAATCATCATTCTCATCACGAATTATCCAAGTTGTTTCACCGATATTAATGTTTTCTTGATTGTAATTAAATGTTTCTTCATTCTCCATAATATAATCAACATCATTAGGTTGAGCAAAACCTCCTGTTGGTAATGTTAAATTAGTATCATTGAACAAGAATGTATTTTGGTCTTTTGTTGAGAATTTTTTCAACCATTGTTCATCATCATTCCAATAAATGTCAATGATTGCATTTGAATCTTCTGTTGTTTCTGTTCTATTTGATGTTGTGAAAGAAATTATTTGAGGGTTTTGAGTAACTTTAGAAGCATCAATTTTAAATTCTAAAACGTTGTTATCTGATGTATAACCAAATTTACCTAATTTAAATCCCCAAATTTCATAAAGGTCAATTTTATCTTCTTCGTTAGTCATAATAAATCTTGAGCGATTTAATTTACCAAAAGATTGTTTAGTACCTTTTTCTCTTATCAACCCTTTATAAAAATCAAACATATTTCTATCGTCTAATAACATTCTTTCCATGTTTGATAATAATTGATAACCAATTGTTTTCTTTGCTTGTTCTCCAAATACACCAAATGAACGAATATCATCTGTATCATAGAAGTATTTAAAATCATCCACTAACTTATCATAGTTAGGTCTTGCTCCAGTTTCTTCAACTATATAACCAGGAGCAAATAATGTTCCATCCCAATATTTAACACCAACACCCATAACTTTTAATCTTTGTTGTCTTACACAAAGTTTAGGGTCATAAATTGTGTCTCCATATATGGTTTCATTATCAAATAAAATCATATGCTCATATTCAATGAAATTCAATTTCATCATTGTTATAACATATGTTTTAGAATTAATTTCGGAATATCCTGAATGTCTATATACATCTAAATCTTCATTATAAATTGGGTCTCCACGAGTATCTGTAATAGACCAATAACCATTATTATATTGACCAACTGTATCTAAAAATCCATTATGTTTAATAGTCATTCCTTGGAATCCAGGATTTAACATTATAAGCATACCATTATCAGGACTTAATGAAGCCCATCTTACAAATTCTTCTGCTTTACTATTGAAATCTAATACAGTAGAACCATCTTCCAAGAATTTATCAAATACCCAACCTCTTGATTCCAAATATTTACCATAACCACAAATTATATTAAATAATTCTTGAACTGATGTATAAACAGATTTATATTTAATCTGCTTAACTTCAGATTTCCAATCATTATAATATGTAACACTTCTTCCATTAATTGTTACTCCGGTTCTTTTTCCAGAAGTATATGGTACGAATACATTAAAGTAAGGATTACCAACATCATATCCATCAATCATATAACCCTTTTGTGTCTTAGAAATAACGATTGCTGAATATGTTTCTTGTTTAGGTGTTTGAGATTTATACAAGTACATGAAATAATTTTGAGAAGGTAATACACCATAATTATCAGAAATAATTTTTAGACTACCTTCTTTATAATATCTACCACAACGATAAGATAATTGTGTATCAGCATTTCTTATCAATTCACCAGAATAATCAGTAATGTTAATATTTTCATTTGTTAAAAAGTCTGCTATCCATTGTTGAATACCAATTTTTTGAACATAAACATCATCAATCAATTCATTATGAATGATAACTTCATTAGGAGTTGGTCTATCTAATGTATCTTTAATAATTGTTTGTTCATAAGGTGTACCATCAAATAATACTAATCTATCCAAAGTATTCCAGTTAGATTCAACCCAATCAACAGGTCTCATTAAATACATAATTGTTTGAATAGCGTATCTATATTCAGGTGTACAAGACCAAACTGTTTCAATATTACCCATATCTCCTGCTTCCCATGTCATTGAAGCAAAATATGATGTTGGAGCTTCAGAACAAATTCCAATTTGTATTGGATTTAAAAGATTACCATTATCATCAACAGGCATATATTTTGTTGTTAAACCAGGTCTAGCAAATTCTTTATGAATACCTTGCCAATTACCTTCAGCAATATAACCTTTTTCAATATCTTTCCACATAGCCATATTTGATGATTTATATGGAGCAAATCCATATCTCTTTTTCCACCAAGATGGTTCATTACCAAAACCCAACATTTCCCAAGGTGTTAAGTTAGGTTGATATGTATCATAATAATAAAGATAAATTGCTCTAAATGAACCATGTAAAGAATTACCTTCTTCATCTACACAATTAGAATAATTATATGTAAATGGGTCATTATAATCAAATCCTGTATGTTCAGAATAATCTAAATTATTAGAATTACACCAAGTTTCTAAGAATGAAGCGATGAAATTTCTCCACTCATCATAAGTATAAACAGTGTCTCTAAACTTTCCTGGAATCATTTTATAGTTATTCCATACAGGTAAACCACCTCTCCAAGTTTCATCAATTGATTCATAAATTTTTGTTTCTAACTCTAATAAAGCATTATCACGATAATCATTATATAAATCTTCATAAGAGCCATCATGACATAATAAAAACATTGGAGAAGAACCATTTATTGTAATATTATCAAGAGATATTATTTGTGGTTTATATGATTTATCTAATCCTAAATAAGCAGGAGTTGCTGGTATATAAACATTTCCAAAATAATTAGCTACACCATTATTATAAAATGGTTGTAATCCTTCTTTACCTATATTAATTTTATCCAAAGCTGTCTTGACAATACTTGTATAATATGATTGTTCAGAATCTGTTCCTTTTTCAGCAGGAGTCATTGCTTCCCATTCTTTAAACTCATTATTGTTAGACATTGTTTCAATAACTGTTCTAAACTTCTTCTTAAATTTGGAATATTCCAAATTAATGAATTCTAAAGCATTACGAACTTCAGAGTATGTTCTTGAGTTTAATAACATTGTTTTAACAATAGGTGAAGAATGTTGTAATATTTCTGTTCCTAATGATAAATCTTGAGCAGTATCAATATAATTATTAATGCCTGTTGATTCTCCATTAAATCCAACTTGATTTTCAATGATAGATTTCATATGGTCAAAACATTCATTATAATTGATTTGTGTAACGTTTCCATTTAAAGCATTTGCTGTTAATGATAAAGGTAAATCATAAAAATAACCATCTGCTATAATATCAGATAATCTATCAACTAATAACTTAATGTACAATGTATCATTATTCTTTAATTCAACATTTTCAGTAATGTATAATTTAGCTTTATCGGCATATGGCATAATGAAGTAATCTGTTCCTTCATTTAATAATGAACCGTTCCAATAAACAAATGAAGTATTTTGTGTAGAAGATTGTGATGGATAATATGCTAAATCAAATACTGTACAATTAATATAATCTGTTCCTTCAACATTACCATATTCTCTTACACTAGGAACAGTTAATTCTGTTACAATATATTGAGATGTTGAACCTTTAGATATATGCCAACAATTTAAATAATGAGGTTCTCCATCCTTTATCATTTTATAGAATTTGTAACCTTTAATATCTTGTTTTACCTCATTATAAACATATGAATAATTTTCAATGTCAAGAATATTATTGAAGATATAATTACCATATCCATTAGTCAAGACTATTTTATCTAAATCTTCATCTATGGTTAAATCACTAGTATCTTCTATACCAGCATCATCTGCTGTATAATAATCAAATAAACGATTTCCCTTAAATGTTGATTGTGGGTACATTACAGGGTCGTTTAATACTACTTCTGTATCATCATACAAATTAAATAACGGACTTTGATTGATGGATGTTTTTCGTTGTCCATTTATCCATTCATAACCATCAAAATAAAAATATTGACCAGCATAATCTCCACCTAATATATCTCCTTGTGAATCTTTACCAGATTTAACAGTTATACCTTCTCCTTCAACTGATTCTCCTGTAGAACTCAAACCATTAATAATTGGTTGCATAATTACAGTATTCATTGCTTCAATACCAGAAATTTGATAAATTTGATTATCACCTTTGATTAAAACAATCATACCATCCTTAAATTTCGTTCCTTGAATAGGTCTTGGTGGATAACCTTGAAAATCAGACTTCTTTCCATCAACAATTAAATCAACATAACCTCTATTAAATGTTCCATAATTGTATAATTCAATATCTCTATTAAAGCAAATGATAGGCTTTTTAGCTTGAATGTACTCTCTTCCGTCAGATGTTGACATTTCACCAATAGTATTAATATGAAACCATCTATTTCTTAAAGACCAAGAGTTACCATCTTTACATCCTCTTTCCATGATAAAATAATCTGGATTTTCATTATCAATTTTTAATTGAACATCATCTTGAACTAATTGAATAGACTGTCCAACACCTTCGATGATATATATTTTATCATTATATTCTGGGTTTACATCGTTTCTAAATATTACTCTTAACCCATTTATAAATTCTTTTGTTTCACCATCTGATTCATATGTATATTGAGATTTTCCTAAAATATCTATTGAAGCATTAGTTTGACCAATCATTTCAAATGGTACTGGACCTTCTTCAATCCAATAGTAAAATGAATAATTCAAAAACATATCAACATTAATAGGTGGACACCAAGACCAATATTCATTTGATAATAAACGATTTTGGTCATTTGTATCACAACCTTGTTTTTTTAAGGTATTAATAAAATTAGTATAATCAACTGCTGTAACAAGTTGTCCAGTTACAGGGTCTTTTGAAACAATAGCCGGAGTTAATTGATATGCTTGTCTTTCCAAAGATGCTTCGGGAATATAAAAATCACCTTCTTCAACAGCAACAGTTTTTTTACCAATATATCCATTAATATATTCTTCAGAAGAGTTTTGGAAAAAGTTATTTACAACATAATCCATAAACTTAGCAATTAATGTTCTATTTGAAAACTCTTTAGGGAATATACTTTTAAGGTCTCTTTTTATAACTAATTTAACAGCCATAGCTTTATTATCCTTTATAATTCATAATAATATTTATGAGAGAACACTAGCCATTTTTTATCGCTTATGAATTATTATAAATACTATTAGAGCGAACTTAATAAATAAGTTTATAATGTAATGGAGTTTACAATGGATTATATTAACAGTTTAAGCAAATTCGGTGTAAAGTTAGAAGACAGAAACCAAAGAACAAAGTTTATGAAATTAAAAACTCGTTATAGAGTTTTATTTGAAGGCTTTGCTGCTCCTATTGGTGGTGAAAACGTTACCATGGATTGTAAAGAATTTGATGTTCCTAAAGGTTCATTTGAAGATAAACAAATTGATACTGTAAATGGTACTATCTATTATCCTGGACTTTGGACTTGGGCTCAACAAAACTTTACAGTTTATGATTCTTATGATAATATGTCATATAAAGAATTATATCGTCAAATTCAAAGACAAAGAGACTTATCAGAACAAACAACAGGTACTGTTTCTCAAAACTATAAGTATGTAACTAAATTTGAAAATACTGACGGTCATCAAAATACTATTTGTACTTGGGTATGTGAAGGATGTTTCTTATTACAAGCACAACCTGAAGGTGGTGTAAATGGTAATCATGATGCTCAAACAATATCTTGCGTACAACGTTTTGATAATGCTAACTTATATGATTATGATGGAACACTTATCACAGGTGATGGAGCTATTTCAACATTAATGAGTAAAGTTATGGCTTATTAATAATATCACAAATCAAAAAAGAGCGGTTTTCCGCTCTTTTTTTATTTTTCATTTCCTATAATTACAACCTCATTTATTTTAGGATTATTATTTAACGTAATATAAGCACGTTGTCTTACCTTACAATCTTCAGAAGTAAAGATAATGTATGAAGAATTGTTTTTATATGGTTCTAAATCATCCTCATTATCTATATCAATATACTCTTTTGTTTCTGTATTATAAATTCTCCAATATTCAGGAGCAGAATACTGTTCTGTTGTTGTATATGTAATTCCTGTTGCTCTATTAACAATAGTCCATTCCATAATAATTTTATATTCTGATGGTCTTAAATCTTCAGAAGTATTAGCTATTATTTCAGCTTCTCCTGCTTTATATTCTTTATTAGTGAAGTAATTAGAAATAATCCATCTATTATTTGATGCCTTTTGAAAATTTTTGAAATATAATCTTTCACCATCAATAAAAATATATCCCAAAGATTCTGGATTGACATTTTCCCAATATAATGTTTGAGAATCAGTATCATATCCAAATGTTTGATTATAAAGTTTATCTGGTAATCCCAATGCTAATTTATTATTATAATAGTCAGCATCATCTGTTAAATTTTCAAATACTAGTTGGGCATCTGTTAATTGAACCAATTCAACATTATTATTTCTTTCTATAGCATGAACTAAGTGATTAGCTTTTGAATTATTAATTGATTCAACAATATCAGTAACCGTTGCTGGTCTAGGATTATTTTTAAGATAATCAGAATTATAAGCATATGTTCCCCAAATAACAGGGAATTTGTTTATTAGAAGTCCATTAGAACCATTCATTAATATTGTTGGATTGGTCTCATCATAAATTACTTCTTTTGTAAGAATATTCAAATTAATAATCTCTTGAACAGCATAACTATTAGAATCATTTTTAACTCTTATTGGCTGACCTTCAGGAGCAATAATTTGTAATTTACCATCAACATTACTTATTTTTATATTTGTTGAAGTAGGAATCACAGATTTTATTAATGAAACTAAACCATCGACATTCGTATTTTCTCTTATTGTAATTCTATATGTTGAATTACCAACAGTTATAATAATTCGTTGGTTTCCATAAATTAATCCACATTCTTTTTCTGTTTCCAACACAATAGAAGATGGTTTACAAACATTTTCGCTATCTATTTCAAATGATGTTCCACTAAATGTTATATCTGATAATAAGTTAATTAAAGGAATTTTAGCAACATATATTTTATCATCTCCTTTATAATCTTCTGGGACTAAAAATATATTTCCTGTATCTTCTTTAATCAATGTTGATATATAAGCACTCTTTGGAGAATAATCTACTTTAGAATCCTCATTATAAGCATAAATTATTTCTCCGGCTTTTAATGTATTATTTAATAATGAACCCATACAAGCTCTTCTTATAGCCTTTAATATACCTTTTTTACCATTTTGTTCATATTCATGATATTCAATAATTTCATTATTGATAAGTATCTTTGCAGGAATAATTTCCAATGTTGTTGGATTAACTCGTGGCTTTAACAATTTTCCCATGTCCTCAACTTCAATAATTCTATCACCAAAATTAAAATCTGAAGCCAATTTAGTTGTCATTGTTTGTGTGATAGGCATTTTTGATTGGTCATTTTTCCAATTAATTTCGTATAACGAATTATATTTTTTGCCATTACTTGTATATACCATAAGACCATTAGAAGGATTTGCTACCACTAATTCAGAAGGTCTACCTGCTTCATAATTTGGTCTTAAAAAAGCATCTCCATCTAAAGTAACAATACTATTACTATTTCCATAAGCATCTTCCCAAGTATATATTTTATCGTAAATTTGAGCATAATCAATGATACTTATAACAACTTTGTAATTCTCTTTTAATTCATCAAGAATATGAATTTGATTACCAATTCTTTCAAAACTTAATGTTGGTAATCTTGTTCCATTAGGATATTCAATGTGAACTATTACAGATTTAGATGCTAAACTTCCTTCTGGCATATCGAATATAGTTGTATCCAATGGAACCAATTTTCTTATATCTTCTTCTCCCTCTTTACTATTAGAAAAAGGATAGGCAACAAAGATAAAAGCTGTTTCAACACCTAAATCATTAACATTAGTTACAACTATCTTTTCAAATTCTTTCATCTTATTAAACAATGTCAATAAGTTATTTTCAATATTAAACACTGTTAATTCTGTTTCTTCTCCCTTATAATAAGATTTAACTGTAACATTTCCTGCTAATATTTGTTCATCTGAATCTAATAACAATGCTTTAGAACCAGGTTTTACAAATGTTTTCTTGTATGAGAAGTCATAATCTTCATTAAAATCAACCAAGCAATATGTAGCTGTAATTGTTGGAGAATCATAAGGATTTTCTTCATAAAGGAAAGCATCATAACCATACTTACTCATTTGAAAACCAGAACCATCAATACTAATTCCTTTAAAATGAGTATTTAATACATCTTCAATATAATTCTTTATTTCTTCATCATTCTCATAAATTGATTTAAAATCCTCGTGCTTTAATAACCATAAACGATTTGCCATATGAGTATCAATAAATTCATCTTTCATATCGTCTGTAGCTGAATAATTACCTATTTCGACACCATTAAAATCATAAGCCTTTTCATTATTAAGATAACCAATAATATTTCCATTATTTAATACCAAATGATAGTAATTGTCAACTAATCCTATTTCATTATTGTTAAAATCAACAACAGACTTATCATCTTTTACTAAGCCAAGTAATTCATCATTATTAAAAACATGATAATTATCAATATAACCAAATATGCTACCATCTTTAGAAGCCATTTGATGAATATTTCCAACATATCCTATTGTTTGAATTCCTTGTTCATCATCTTCTTTTGTTATAATACCAAAATTATCAACATCAGGACTTATAGCATCAAAACGAATATTAATTTCAACATCATTTGTATCAGTTACATCAACATTTACAAATTCTTGTTTTGATGAATATTTTTCAATAAATTGCTCAAATTGAACATGATATGGTTTAACTTGATGAATATATTCAATAATATCATCTGTTACAGAATTTTGCTTATACTTTTTATTAGTAACATTAGAATTCAATCCTGTAAAATCAACCAAACTTGTTTTCAAAATCCAATCAACATTATGTTGTTCAGACAAAATGTAGTGAACTAAACCAAAAAATATCTTATTTTTATCAATAGCTGACATCTAACTTCCTATCAATCAATATAAAAATATTTATTCTTTCCAATCTCTAATAAATACTTGTATAAAGAACATGGAGAAAACAATGGCTTATTCTGGATTTTTATCTGATGAGGATTATGCTAGAAAATCATTAGATGAAACAATTAATGGTAAATGGGTATTTAAAGACCAAGTTGAATTTGAAAAACTTATAAAAGGCACAACATATGCTTCTTATTATGCCGACTTAGCAGAATATTATGAATGTGAAAGTAATGAATTAATTCCTCTTGGAACATTAGTTTCTTTTGGTGGTAACAAAGAAATTACAAAAACTTCTCCTAACTCTCGTTCTTATTTTGGTATTGTTTCAACTTCTCCTGCTTTTGTTCTTAATGAAAAAGAATCTGACCATCATTTACCTGTTGCTTTAACTGGTCGTGTTCCTGCTCGTACTAGAGGTATTATTCATAAATTTGATAGATTAACAACATCTAAAGTGCCTGGTGTATTAAAAAAGAAAACATTGTTAGATTCATTATTGTTAAAACCAACTGTTGGTGTTGCTCTTGAAGAAAAATCATCAAATACTGAAAAATTAATTGAAATTTTCATGCGAGCTGGTGTATAATAATCCTATAAACAATAATTATAGGAGTTTTTATGTCAAGATTAGTCATTTACCCATCTTTTATGTGCCCTTTTTCTTGTAATTTTTGTATGACAAAAAACAGAAATTCTTTGAATGAGTTATTAGACCTAGATTATTTAAGAAACTTTATGGAAGAACACAAAAATAATATTTCAGAAATAATTATTTCTGGAGGTGAACCACTCGCTCTTGATGTTTCTTATTTTATTCAACTATTAAATACTATTACTATAGGAATAAACAAACCTGTTGTTATAAAGTCTTATCCTTTTACTAAACCATTTAATGTAACTAGTTTTAATAATGTATCTTGGGATTTTTCTTATGACTTTACTGTTAGACCAAGAGCTTTGGAAGCATGGGATAATTTATATCAATTTGAACAACCATTTAAAGTTACTGTAACACTTTCACCAATGATTTTTAAATTATATCCTAATGCAATCCTTCATAAATTAAATCTTTTACCAAATATTAATGCTGTTGAATTTGTACCATATTATAAAAATGAATGTTCAGAATATGATATTACAAAGAATGATTCATTGTTTAAGTTCAATCAACTGATTTTGTCAACAAAATTAAATCTTAAATATCGTTTAATCAATAAAGAAAAATTAATTAATCATATGGTAGGTGAATATGATATATGCGATATTTGTATATTACCAGATGGAAAAGTGGTATATAAACAAATAGAAGATGATAAGTTAGTTTTTAAACCAGTTGAATCAAAAAATCCGTTTGAGCGTCCTATATTTTTAAATAACAGTTCATCGGATTTATATGACGGAAGAATCATAGAATGGGCTAAAGAAAATGGTATTGTTTAAACAAGTTACAGCACCTTTAACAATCAATGATATGGACGATGATTTAGAATCAAAGTCCATATACTTATTTGATTATGATAAATCAAAATTAAAAGGAATTGACCTATTAAATTATATTGAGCATTTAGGTCTAATAGCTGATATTAAATTTGAAAAAACACCAAAAGAAGAAAAATTTCAACTATTGAAAGCATATATGAATAGTAATTATTTTCATCATTTTACATCATTCAATGTGGCAATAATGAATTGTATATACAGACTGAAAGATTATCCGTATAGACATAATCATTCTTGTTTAACTCTTAATGAAGAATCAGAGTTTGCTAAGAATAACTCAGAATTATTGTCTAAATGGATTTGTTTTTTTGATTCATACTTCATTTATATGTTATTAGTTGCTAGTAATACAGACCAAATTATCAAAGAAAGATACTCTAAAGACATGATTACAACAGAAACATTAGGTTCAACAGTTGTATCATTACTACTTGACGATTTCTTTTATGAATATTTTAAATCACATATCGATGAGAATAATATTAAGTATTGGAAAACAATGTATGAGAATAAGTTATATGACAACAAATCATTCAATTTCATTATGCTTAATCCATCAAACTGGATATTTAAAATATTACATGATACTGCTACTAATAAAGATTGGAATGAATATTTAGCTAAACACCTTCAATAATCCTTGAGAAGATGATGTTGAACCATTAGAAACAACTTGACCAATTACTGATGAAGGGTCGTCCATCATCTTCAAAAGATATTTTCCCTTATCGTTAGAAGATTTATATGAGTCAACAGTATCTTCTAATGATTTAACGATATTTACTTCATCACCATATCCAAGTTTTCTTAATGTATCTAATGATTGAGATTTAATTTTTTCCCAACGTTCTTCTTTAGGAGTATCTAAAATACCTTTAATAAAAGATACAGCTGTATCAATTTGCATTGATGTTCCATCTTTATAACGTGTGTTTAAAAATGTTGCCATCTCTTTAGTGATATTTGAATTAATCATTGATTTCATATAAGATTTATTTTCTTTCCATTCTTCAACATTAAATGGTTCTGTACCAATCAAATCATTAGTAAAACCTTCATATTTAAAAGACATATTAATTTCATTAGCATTAAATGAACCTTGTTTATTAGAACCAAAAGATATTGAATCAAATGTAGGATTCTCATAAGTATAAACCATCATTTTATCCATATAATATTCAATGACTGATATTTTATCAATCAATCTAAAGTTAGAATCAAGGTCAAATCCCCAATCATCTAAACCTCTATCAAATTTTCTTGTTACTATTTGTTTTTGATAGTTATTATGAGACTTACAAAAGAAATTATTATTGATGATTTTCAAATATTGAAAGAAAAATTGCTCAACAGGATTTTCTTTAACATCCCAAAATGTTATTTTAACAGGGCTATAATTAATTTTTTGATAAGCTAGTCTCTTGCGATTATATTCATTATATTCTTGAACATCAAAAGAAATAGTAGGTTTATCAATACTTTTAACTAACTTTGATAATTCAAATGAAAGTTGATTCAGTAAATATTTGTCAGAAATATAATCACCATAACTTGTAGCATTAACTGTATTAGGTATATTTACCATACCAGTTTGATTATCATTTTTATTACTTGAAAATATATTAGTGAACTTTTTTCCAAATAATGTCAATGAATCACTTATTTGACTTGAAAATTGTGTTATATAATCATTCAATTTTGTCTTCATATTTGAAGCAAGATTAGCATTAGCTGAACTTGTATATGTTGTATCAGAAGCACTAGCATTAGTTAAAAATTGAACCAATGATTTTTTCTTATTGAGAATAGCTTGTGCTTTAGGATTTAATGAAAAATAAACAAAAAATAAAGTTTCAACTTTTGGTAAATTTGGAATACCAGCTGTTGTTTGGAATCTTTTTTGACCAGTTGTCATTAAATACTCTGGTATAAAATTTGTTCCATATTGAGTTCCGGCATAACCATTTTCATCTGATATTGTTCTACCAATATCAGAATCATAAAATTTATTGGTAATATCAGAACCCATCTTTTTTAAGTTATCAAGTATGCTCATTTATTAAAATCCTTAATTAGCCTTATAAATATTTATACCAAATCATCAAGGATAAAAATTATGGGTAAGAAGAAACTAAATGAGGAATTTAATGTTCTTAGTGATGAAGAAATAAAACAATGTAATGATATTCAATCAGCTCTTGAATTAATAAATTCAGAAAACATTATAACAGAAGTTGAGCCATTAGAAGCAAAAAAATTCATTGTTGCTAAGAATGATGAATTGAAAGATTTGACAAAATTAACTTTAGAAGAAAAAGAAGATTCTGAATTAGATGAAATTGCTAATCAAGCTGACCAAGCATTTTTTGATTTAATGGATATAGCAGTTAATACACAAGGTAAGGCTTGCGGAGATATTGCTTCTGCTGCGAATAGTTTCTTAAAGATTAAACTTGATTCAAAACTAGCTAAAATGGATGCTAAAATCAAAAAGATGAATATTGAAATACAAAAGCAAAAATTAGAAGCATCAAAGAAAATCTCTGATGCTCCATCTAATTATCCAGAAGATGATGGTATTGTAATTATTGACCCAAGGTAAATTCATCAGATTCTTGTTCTTGAGAATTTTCTGATTCTTGATTCAAATCCATATTTTCCATCTCTTCTTCTGTAATTTCATTTCCATCATCATCATAGAAGATGTTATGAAATTCTTCATTTACTTGTTCATTAAATGTCGCATTATAACCATTTGCTTGCATCATAATAGACTTCAATTTTCTTTGATACTTTTCAGAATTTAAAGTTGCTGTAAATTTATTTGATGCAATTTGAGTAAGATAAGAAAACGCATTATTAGATTCAGATTCTTCAAATTTTAAAGCAACATCACATAAATGCATTAAAGCAAATCCCTTCATATCATCAAGATAAGTATAACCTGACCAATTACCAGATTTAGCATACTGGTCAACTAGCATAATAATCATATGAACCAAACCATCACTTAAATGTCCTTGTGATACATCAAAATGACCAGTTTTTATCGTTTTTCCCTTCCAATGACTTCTTAATACTTCTTTAGCATCTTTAATAATCATTTTGGAGAATTCTTCCGACAATTCTTTAATTTGATTGGTTGTAGATTCAATAGCTTGTGTTATTTCATCTCGTTTTAATTTATATGGAATTTGTTTTTCTTTATTTAATTTGTTCAACCTTATATAACGATTACATTCTTTCTTATCGTTAATAAGGTTAGAAATAGTACCATTCAAAGTATCTATTTTATCAAAATTAGTCTCTATCTTTGAATATACCTTTTCAAAATCAACTTTCTTTATAAGGAAGTGTTTAAATGGCTTCATTCTCAATTCTTGAAGATTAACTTTACCATTTTTACAATATGATAAAACATGCTCAGAGGTAATTACTCTAACAATGACATAATCCCTTTCTGGATGTTTTGTAAAGAAATCCTTAAGTAAATTAGGAGTTATAAGCAAATAATCCTTACAAATGATGTCATAATTACCATATTCAGGCTTTTCATAACAACAATAAGTAAGTTTTGACTTATGTATTTCTTCTAATAAATTGGAGTTCTTTAAAAAATAACGTTTCTCATTATATTTCATTTCCATCCTTTATAATAATATAGAATTATTATATCACAATTTTAGGAAAAATGAAATATTAAAATAACAATGACCACACTAAATTTGATGTTTGTTTATAATAACCTTTGATGTCTTTCCAACGTGTTCCATCACAAACTTGTAAACATCCTCTATCATCATTATAACGAATAGCTCCCTTATATTCATTACGAATTGATATATCAATGTTCTTATTATCTAATTCTCTTAAGTATGTTCCATTACCAATTTTTACAGCACCATCGGTTTGAATTGTCAACATTGAATTATCATTTGTGGAAATAGTTCCTTCAGTATGATTTATATTAATACTTGTCATATTAAGCCTTTACAATCTCAATATCTAATTCCCAACTAATTGATGGAGTTGTTGTTACATCAGTTCCTCTAAATGATTGACCAGTTGTATAAATCCATAACTCATTATTTTCAATTACTGGGATAATTGTCCAATCTTTTGCTACCCCAGATGTTTCAGCGATTTTTTCAACATTATAATCACCAATAAAGCGTAAAGCATAATAATCACTTCCAGCATCATATGAATTTATTAACATACGAACAATCCAAGCGGCTGTTTCTGGAACAGAAGGTCTTCCATCTTCTGATTTAATAACATTTTCTTTAGCTACAGCTTTAATTGTTATAAGATTACTAGTATCATTATCTATTGAAACTTTATAACTATTAATAGGTGTAATAGCACTTGTTTCTAAAATTGCTGTATCAGTTTGTTTACCATAATAGTTAGATGGACCAATAGCAATCCATTTATCTGCTGAATCATCATATATGTATAATTTTTTCTCTTCTTTATTATAGTACAAATCTCCAGCTGCTGGATATGATATAGCATTAAAATTAATGGTCATCATTTTAGTCCAAGTAGGTTCGCCTTCATCATTTGTGCAAACATACAAACAACCTTCATTATTATTATACCATAACATACCTTTTAAAGGATTATCTGGGCGAACATCATTAGCAAAATTCTCAGCTAAGTGAACAAAGTTATTAGATTGATATGTACCATAATCAGGTATCAATTTACCAATCATTACTAAACCAGAACCATTTAATTCATTTGTTTCTTGATTTATTTCAGAATAAATTATTGAATCAGTTGTATTTTCTGGTAATCCACCTTCATAAAGAGGGTCTCCATTTGTTCTTCTAATATCATAACTCATATTGTCAATCCTTTAAGTCTAATAATATTTATGACTAATTGCCTATTCTAATATTGTTATTAGTAATTTTACTAATGATTGTAATGTCATCCAATGAAGCACTTGATAACAATATTTCATCTTCATCACAAGATATTTCAAATAAGTTACCAAACTTATTATTACTGTATTGTGGAACAATAACAATAGTTCCGATGTTTGAACCCAATACCTCATGAATATATGTTGACAATTGTGTAAAGAAGAATTTTTCTCCGGCTTCCATAGAAGCAAAATATGTATCAATTGCTTCAACAATTCTTTGCTTAATTTCATTATCACTAAGTGTTGAAGAATCTGATTTAATTACACTAAATTTAGCTCTATATTCACTTCCTGATTCATTACCAAACAATAATTTATATTTAATTGGATGCCATACAATACTATCAGAAACCATTTTATATTTCTCTATTTCAGAGAACATTGATTTCATTTCATAAGCAGAAGGAAGTTTAGGAAATGTTCCTTTCTTACCATTTAACAACCAATTTTGAACAGCAGTATAATAAGTATTTGTTAAAGCGTATATATCAATAATATTAGTTGGACAAGGGTCAATAATATAATTCATTGAAGCATAATGTTGCCAAATAAATTTCAAATTAGCAATACCGTCTCTTGTATAATATTCACTTGAATCAAAGATGTGAGTTGATTTATCATTAGCATCCCAAGACATTAATATATCTTCATCTGATGGTTCAAGACCAATATATCCTTCATCAACAACATCAATATTTTTACCATTTAATTTAGCTATTGTTCCTTCTAAAAATGTTACAGGGTTTACCTGAGATGCTTGAATATAATAACCTGTTGATGTTTTTACTCTCTTAGTTACAACAACATCCTTTGGTAAAACAGTTCCAGCAGGATAAATCGTACAAGCCTTTTTACAATGATATATGCCAGATTTTGTTGTATAACAACTATTTTCATCCCACATAGAATCTACTTCTTTAACACTACCATTAAATGTTGCCATATCAGATGAATCATCTGTAAAGAAATATAAAGGTTGAGTATTGCTTCCTACCATTTCTTTATATTGAACAGGATTATCAACGGAAGCATTTTTATCTGAATCATAACCATAAACTTTTACTTCTCTAGGGTCAACATATCCATCAGCATAAGTAATAATTTCAGATGGTTTCCAATAATAGTCTTCTTTAAATAATGTTCCATCATCTCTACTATTTAATTGTAATACCTTAATATAATCTCTTGTATAAAAACCATCAGTGTTATTAAGTTTTTCATCCATATTGAAGAAGAATGAAACTTTTCCAGCTGAACCAAATACATAATCAACTTGTCTAGCATTGAAATTCCAAGTATTTGGAGAATTATAAGTAACTTTTACAACCCAGTCTGTTGTTTCAAATTCTTTATCTTCAGGTGTTAAATCTTCAGCATCAATAACTCTCCAAGAAGAATTTGAAGCATTGTAAGCAATACCAAATGTCTGTTTATTTTCAATTTTATTTTTAATGGTTGTATTGACACTAGAATTAAATGATGTCTTTAATGGGTAATAACCATTCTTTAATTCCCAAGTATAAGCACCAGTAATTCTATCATAACCATCTTCTAAAACATCATCAATACAAATTTGATAATCAAGTTGACTACTTTCAGAAGTTAATTCCATTGATTTAATTTTAACCCATACATCACCTTTTTCTCCAGAAAATTTCAAGAATGAACCAGCTGATAAGCGAAGAGTATCAGTTAAATATGAATAAGGAACTGTATTATTGTTTGTTGCAACAAATTTACCATAAGAAACATTATTACCAGTCTCTGATGTTTCAAACCATTTCATATACATTGATGAACCATCTGTTGAAGTATATTTAATAGTTCTTGGTTCCCAATTCTTATAATAAAAGTTCTCAAACTTAGGAGAATTGATTAATGGAAGAATATAATTATCAATGATTGTTTGAGCATTTGTTACTCCGTCATCAACAACATCATTATTGTACATAATGTTGTCTTGATAAATGTAACCATCTTCTGCTAACATATTTAAATCTTGATATGTTCCAGTTGGGTCATTAAATTTAATATAACGAGAGTTACCGGCATATGTTCTTTCAATAGCTTTTACAATTCTAATTTGTTGACCTAATGATTTAGGGAAGTAATTATAATCTTGCCCAGTAACCATACGATTTTGTGTTGAATATACTTGAGGGCTTCTTGTTCTGATATATTCCATAGACTCTTGCATCACTGATTGACGAATATGTGATATATCTTGAACTGAAAATGTCAATGTTAAATAATATACATTATCATCTGTGGTATTATTTGATTTATAAGGAATACGAATAGAAACATTCTTAATATCAGCAGGTTTAATATAAAGATTAGCATTACCTTGTGATACACGATACCAAAATCTAAATATACCAACAGGAATTGTTCCAAATTTACCATCAGAGAATCTAATAATAACAGTATCATTTTCTCTTGTTTCTGCTTTATAAATTGTTCTAATAGTAGTGTCAGTATTATTATAAACTAAATATTCATCATTAGCAATCTTTGTCCAATTTGTTTTTGTTAATCCTGTATCACCATCTACTTCTTGAACCCAAATGTCATATTCATTAATATTTGATGTCGTAATCTCATAAGAATTATTCTCAATCTTTTGGTCAAAATTAGTATATTCGGATTTCAATGAACCTTGTTTCCAATAAACAAAGAAACCAGTATTTTTAGAAGCATTTCCAGTACCATCATTTCTATAAAGAATATGAAATGCTTGTTCAGGCATTGGATTTCTTTCATAAATTACTTTCAACTCAGAATTAATATCAGCATTAACTACTTCAAATTGTTGTGTTGAACCATTTACAGGAGCTGTAAACGAATAAGTAGCGTTATTATTAACTGTATTATTTAACTCATAAACTTGTGTTGTAATACCATCAACAAGTTCTTTTTTCAAAGGTTTTCCATAAGGATTTGTTGAAACAAAACTTGCATTCATTACTGTTAAAAATTGTTCAAGCCAATTTTTATTAGATGAATCATTCCATACGATAGGAACATCTTTTAATAAGTTTCCTGAAGTATCATAAACTGTTTGAGAAGTTTGAATTTGTGTTAATTTAGCAATACCCAAAGCACAAATATTTCTCTTTGGAGAATATGAAAGCATTTTGGCGAAGTTTAATAATGATTGTCTTCTCTCGGTTGTTGAAGGAAATACATCATGAGCGTTTAAATCAACACGATAATGTAATGTTTCACCAAGATATGATAAACCATTAGCGAACATACCAACTTCAGAGGATTCTGCCCAGTCATTATAATTTTCAGGGTTTTGAAGAACAATATATCTTCTTATCGCATTTTTTAAAGTATCAAAATCACCAGCAACAAAATTTATAACTGATTTATACTTATCATAAGCATCTGTCCAAGATTCAGCATAATTATTAATAGCCATATTAAATATCCTTCATATTCATATAATGATATTTATTGACATTTACGGATAACAAAAAGGACTCTCAAATGAGAGTCCTTTTTAATAACACCCTTTTATAATTACTTACCTTGTTTAGCTGCAGTTAAAAGTTTATTTGCTCTTTCGTAACCACAACCTTCTTTGATTAATTTTGTGATATAACGTCTATCCAAACTTAACCAATCTTTAACATCTTTCTTAGCATACATTGATTTTGCTGTTTCATAAATTTGTTTAACCTTATCTGTTTTAACAGCTGCTTCTAATGTTAATTTGAATCCTTCAGAAGCATCTTTTGAGAAAGGTGTTGTATCAACTTCATGATATTCAGGAGATAAATCTTCATTCTTTTCAGCTTCTTTATTAGCATAAAGTGTTTTTTGGTCAACAGGAGTAGGTAATGTTGATTCAGCTTCTTCTAATTGAACACCTGCTAATCTTAATGCTTCAGCAATTTCATTATCAAAATCATCTGAATAACCAGCATTAATCTCATCATTAACTGTTCCCTCTTCAATTTGTTCTTCATCTTCAGGAATTTCTCCATCCCAAGCAGAACCATCAGATTCCCAAATATCTTTAACAGTATCATAATCCATAAATGTTGCTTCAGAATATGCTTTTAATGCTTGTCTTCCAGATAATCCATAATTATTGATAATGTAATCAATTGAATTAATGATTTTTTCATCATCTGGTTCTTGACCATCATCAATTTCATCACGACCTTGATTATAAACTTGTGGGTCATTAGCAATCTTATCAATAATTGATTGGTCAACATTATCACTTGATGGAATCATTTCTTCTGCTTCATCTAATTGAACACCTGCTAATCTTAATGCTTCAGCAATTTCATCATCAAATGAAGTGTTAGATTCATCTAAATCTTCTTTATCACATTCGCATTCTTCTTTACCACATTTAGGACAACATTTTTTTCCTTCTGTGATTTCTTCAGCATATTTTTCTTGAGAACCTTCTCCAGCATCTTCAATATCTTCACTTGCTGGAATTGTTTCTTTTTCTTCATCTAATTGAGCTGCTTCCATAGCTTCTTTAATTAAAGCATCATAATCAAATGATTCAAACATACCATCATCCATCATATCATCCATAGACATATCTTCGATAGGTTCTTCAGAAATACCTTCTTCAGATGGCTCATTGATAATATCTTCAGCTTCGTCTTGAATTTCTTCTGTTGAATCAGCTGGGGCATCTTCTAATTCATTTTCCATTGAATTTTCTTCTGAAGGTTCTTCAAAACCAGCATCTTCTAATGAATCGGTTGGAATTACTGCTGTGTCCATTTCAGGATTTGCGTAAGCATTAGCATCAGTATCTAAAGAAATTTCTTCTCCGTCTGGTAATTCTTCATCAAATTCAACATCATCAACTATTTCTGGTTCATCATTCATTGGTAATGATTCATCAGGTAACGTTGAATCCATTGGCATATCCATACTTGGCAAAGGATTATCCATATCCATTGGTAATCCATCTGTCATATCCATTGGTTCTGGAGCCAATGGTTCTGAACCTAATGCTGAACCATTATTTTGTTCTGCTTGAGCTGCAGATGATAACATTTGAGATAAAGCATTAGCATCAGTTGTTTCTAAACCATTAATAGAAACAGAATATTGTGCTTCGTTTAATTCGTTCATTTTATTCTCCGTAATTACAGGTGTTATTTCATCTTCAGATGCAACAATTTCTTCATTATTGTCCGTATTTCTTAGAACAATAGCATCTTTGTTATTAATATTTATTACTTCGTATTGATTTTGCCCAGAATCTCCTTTAAGAGTAACAAAAGAACCTTCGTTTGCTTTAATATCTTTATATGATGTTTTAACATCAGATTTAACTTCTGGAAAATACTTATCAGTAATATCATAAGGGTTTAATCCAAGATTCTTACAAACTAAACTAATAGCTTGTGGTAATGTTGAACCTTGATTAGTATATTTAGAAACTTCTTGATTCAACATTTTCATAACTTGTTGTCTTTTCAAATCTATAGTGTCATCCATATTGTAAGTAACCTCTCAATCAATATAAAAATATTTATCGTCTAGTATGGATAACCCTTGTTTTTCATAAATATCTATAAACAATGGAGATAAATTATGGTTCAAAATGTTGGCTATTGGTATTTTTCACAAGTAAGAACAATACTTTTACATACTCAAAGATTTTTTTCTAACTTTTACATCTCAAACGGTACAGATGAAAATGGTGAAGAAAAATTACAAAGAGTTCCTTGTGTATTCATGTCAACTGATAAATCAGCTTTGGCAATGATTAATAATAACACTGATACCGTTTTAGAATCTGCACCTAAAATGGTTTTGACTATTGCTGAACTAAAATTAAACAATGAAAAAATGAGTGGTTCTCCTTATTATGAATATGTATCTGATGTTACTGAAAAATATTTTGATGAAGAGACTGGTAATTATGTTTATGAACCTGGTAACTCTTATGAAGTAAAACGTTTGAATCCTTTACCATTAGGTATAGTATTCAAACTTTATATATTAACAACTATGCAAACTCATAAATTTCAATTATTTGAGCAAATAAGAATGTTGTTTTCTCCAGCAGCTGAATTACAAACTTCAGAAAATCCTCTTGACTGGACACGATTAGGAGCATTAGTATTAACAGGTTGTAATTATTCATCTAAAGGTACAACTAATCTTGATTCATCAGCATTGGATGTAATGGATTTAACATTTGAATTAGACACCAATTTAGATGCTCCAGCAATCATTACTCATAATAATCAAATAGAAACCATTATTACAGAAATGGGTGAAGGACATCATGTTGAAGATGTTTTTGGTTGGGGTGAAGGTGATTCAATAAGAGTTTATCATACACCTCGTGAAAATTATATAACAGTTAAAGATAATAATGAAGTAATTTTACAACCAACAGATTTTGCTAAAAACTGGTATCAATTATTTAGAAAATACGGTATAAATTACAACCGTCAAAAGAACAATGTTTATTTACACACACTTATTGATTACGATATAAACAAACAAAAATCAATTTATGGTAATTTAACCATTGATGAAGCAGACCCAACAAAAGCGTATTGGAATTATAATGCAGAATTATTACCAACTGAAAACTTAAAGCCAGTTGATGCTATTATAGACCCACATAATTACAAACCAAATAACAAAGAAGGTGAACGCTATTTATTAGATGAATCAATTCCAAATAATACATCATTATGGGGAGAATTAAGAAATCTTAAAAATGAAACAGTTGACGTAATTAATGCTAATTCAATCATTGAATATATTAATGGTCATTGGACACTTGTTACTGACCCTATTGAAAACCCTGCTGTTTATTATATTCGAGATTTATCAGATGCCAAATATTTATATTCATACAATGAAGATTATAATATTTGGTATGACGTATTAAATCGCAAGTATCGTCAAGGTAATTGGAGAATATCTGCTTTGTAAACCATTAACAATAAATACTTGTATAATGTATCTTAGAGGAAATTACAATGGCTATTGATTTAAAGAAAATTTTAGACACAATGAAGAAGACTTACTCTTTCAAAGTCAAATTAGCTGCTGATGTTAAAGATGAAGATTTAAAAGGTCTTGACACCATATTGAAATTAAAAGGTATGACTTCAAGAACAAAACCAGAAGCATTGCCTTTATCTGCTGCTCCAACTGATTTTGCTAGATTAAAAGGTTTCTTTGGAACAATTTATAAAATGGATATGGAATTTGAATACCCTATTACTCCTAATCAAATTGTTAATGAAATTTCAACTCAACTTGGTTTAGATAGAGCTTTTATTATTGTTAGAACAGCTGAATCTCCATTGGAACAAGCTGATGATAACTATCTTCAATTTAAAGATGAAGATTATGTTCCTATTCTTCTAAATGATAAAAATCTTGACAATATTAATTCAGAGGATTATTATGGCGACAAATACAATGAAGAATTAGTTAAAGCATTACAATCAAAAGAAGCTCAAAAATATCAACAACATTTTGAAGAAGTTGATTTAAATAAACATACGAATACTGGAGATAAGTAATGAGAGTAGGTGACAAATATAGAAATTCAGAAGGAACAGTTTATTATATTACAAGTATTGATGATTACGGTATAACATTAGCAAGTGAAGCAAATAGTGAAGAAATTTCATCTTATGATATTAGAGATTATTTTCATTCAGAAGGCTTAAAATATATCGGTCATGAATCTGATGATTCTAAAATTCCTGGTGAAGTAATTCATAATGATGATGATTTATATGAAAACGAAATTGCTGAAACATTAAGATTAGCTGGTGTTCAATTAAATGAAGATTGGTTTTCAGAACATCAATCAAAAAATGCTAATACTGTAAAAGAATTGATTGAAAAATTACAACAATGTGACCCAAATGCGATTGTAATTGTTAGTGAAAAACCTGGAAGAGGTGGAGCTTCTTGTTATGTTTATCAAGGTTACACAGATAAAAATGGTTTCTATTTAAATGATGAACAAAATAAAGAATATTCAATTCCAGCAGTTGAAATAACTTGCGATTTCTAAAAAGTTAAATGGAAAATATTTGGAGCCAAAAAAATGCAAAAAGAAGAAGTTATTAAAGCAATAGATAAATTGATTGATTTAGAAAAACAAAAACAAAGTATATTATCTAAATATCAAGATGCTATTTTGTCATATGCTGATAATAAACCTTTATCATTAGATTTTGAAGAATGTGATTATATAAGAGATTTATTATTAAAAGCAAAAGAAGAAATCATTAATTATTGGGATGAAGAACACGAAAAATCTGATTTTGATAATGAAATTGCTGAAACATTAAGATTAGCTGGTGTTAAATTAAATGAAGCAGTACAAGTAGGAAGATATAAATACAAAACAGTTAGTGATTTGATGAATGAATTACAAAATTGTGACCCCGAAGCTGTAGTTATTGTTAGTGAAAAATGGGGTAGAGGAGCTGCTCAATTTCATATTAGAACAGGATATACAGACACTAATTATTTAGAGGTCATTGGTTCTCAAGAACCTACCGAAGAATATCCTACAAAAGCAATAGAAATAAGTGCTGCAATGTAAAAATTAAAGCCAAGATTTATTTCTTGGCTTTTTTATTGGTCTTTTTAGTAACCTTTTTCTTTGTATTCTTTTTAGTAACTTTTGTTTCTGTCTTTACTTTAGCTTTTGGTTCAGAACATTTACATTTTTTACCTTCTTGACATCCACATTTACATCCAAAGAGTTTACAAAAAAGTTTTTTCAACCATTTCATTTTACACTCCTTAATATATCATCAGCAGTTTTCAATATTCTATCTACTTCTGCTTGTTCTTCTTTTGTTAAATCGTATCTTATATGAGATACTTTATTTTTATTAAGATTGGATAATGTGTATCCTATCACATATCCAACAAGTAACCATAATATTATAGTTTCCATAATTTATTCCTTACATATTAATACTACGAACTATTGCAACCTTAAGTATATCATTTGTTTCATAACTAAAAATAATTTGATTAGACATAAGATTTATTTTAAGTCCTTCAAGATTATTGTCAATGATTGCTTCGTCTCTCATAAACCTAAATATTCTCAAAAAATTATCAATATTAAAGTATTGTCTACTATCCCAAGTTGTATTACCTCCGTTACCATCTATATATAATCTAACACTATCAACACTCATATTTAAATCACCAAGATAAAAAAAGTTTCCTTTTTCATCATGTTCAATTCTAAAATATTTGTCATTTAACCAAGTTGATAATCTTCTCATATCTTTCATTATTGTTTCGTTTAAATTATTAGTATTACCTTGTTTAATAGGATTTAATCTAAACTTACGCTGATTATAAAGATTTAATAAATCAGGTTGCTGAGATATAAATGAATAGTTTTGTAAATAATGAGTCGCAGATAATCTAGGACTTTTAATATTCATTATTGAAGGATAACCATATTCATCAGTTACAGTTTGTAATTTAAACCCACTATCTTCTGAATTTTCATCCTTACAAATATCAATAACGTAATATAATGATTTCCAACTTCTCAAAGAGAATTCTTTATCGGTATATCCTGTTTTATTATTTCTAACAAACATATAAACATTGTCATCATCAGTTTTACAAGATACACAACAATTACCATCATCAGATGGATAACAAACAACATTTTCAAAATCAAACAAATTTAAAAAGGCACCAGCTTTAACCAAAATTTCTTTGAACATCATAAACACTCCTTAAACAAATTCTAAAAATCCCTCTAAATCACCAACTTGATTCATAGCATTAGCCATTGATAAATCCCAATTCAATACTCCAAATATTGATTCAATTGTTTTTTCAACCACTGATTCTTTCATTGATTGCTCATCAAATGGTAATTCCTTAAACCATTTTGGAAATCTTGTCATATCAACTGGAAAAGCAACACTAGCCATACCAAATTGATTATGAGGATTTAATTTACATACAATAACTTTAGCACCATCTAATATTTTTGGTGTTTTGCTATCTTTATACATATCAATCAACATATTCCAATTAATAGCCGCAATTATTTGACCGACAGCACATGTACCTGTTTTTTTAAATTGTTCAGTATACATTGTCATTTTATTACAAGCCTTTGGTGTACCTTTTTCCCAAGGTTTTAATTTCTTCCAATTTTTTTCACCGAACTCTTTAATAATATCCATTAAATCATCTTTTGAACCTTTTGTCAATAATGATTCAAGCATTTTTTTCAACATTTTTCTAACGAGCATTGGACAATCACTTCTTTGAACTTGTAATCCCATAATCTTTATTTTACCTGGTTTTCCATGAGTATCAACTCTTTCTCCATCTTTATCAAACACCATTAAAGCATATCTCTTTTTAGATACAAATAACCCTTTTGAAGCAACAACCTCTCTACCTGCTGCTTGTAAACTTGCACCCTCATCTGTACAATGAAATGTTTTCTTCATATATTCTGGGAAACCTGCATTAATTTTATCAGCAACTTCGTCAGCAAATTTAACCAAATTATCCTTCGAATAATCAAAATCTGGATGAGATTTTCTAAATGCTTCATTATCCAAAGACATGTAACAAGAATCAGTGTCTCCATAAAACTGTGCTTCACCATTTGCTTCATATTTTCCAATAATTGCTTCGTTAGCACTTGCTGAAAGGTTTTGCCAAACTTTTCTTCCAGATAATGTTGTTGAAGAACCTAATCTAAAATCATAAAATACAGAAGATGCATTTAATAATGCTCCATAAGACGAGTTTAATTGAATCTTTTTAACGTATTGTGCCAAGTCATAAAATGCTTCTTCTTCTTCAAAATGTTTTCTATCAATGCTTTCAATAAAGTTGTCTCTAACGATTAGATGATTATCGTTCATAAACTTAACTATAGCTTCAATATCTTTATTTTTAACCAATGATTTCAACTCTTCTAAATCATATTCGATATTAGAATTCATTTCATATTCAAAATGATATGATGAGAGTTTATCAATCATTTCTTGATTTATTTGAACACCGTCTTTTAAAAGACCGTATTCCCATTTCTTTTTTTTGAATTTTTTACGGTCAGAATACCATCTTGTGAATATTTCATTCAAAAGACCTTTTTTATCTGTTCTAAAAATAGTTCCAGCTGCTGATATTGAAAGATTACTTTCATCATTCCATATCATATCATGAAGCTCTTTAGCAGTTGCTTGAACTTCTTGTCCAGTATCTTCAAATTTAACAGTTAATATATCATCTGTTTCATTTAGTATGTCTTGATATTCAAGAGTACCCCACATATCATCTCCAGCCCAAACTGCTCCCCAATCTGGTTCTTTCGTTGATTTGATTTTATATAATTGTTTTTCCTCAATTTTTCTCCAAAGATGAGGAATTGTTTTAGTCATTTGAACTTGAGCAACAATTGTTTCTGGAGAAAGATTAATTGAACGCATAGTTGTCGGATACAATGAATTCATATCGTATGACATTATATAAGAGCAAAGACCTGTTTTTGGAACTGGTACAAAAGCTCCAGGTGGAACTATTCCTTTATATTCAGAGTTTTTACCATCGATTCTATCTGGAATTACTAAACCCTTATCATGTGCTTCATTAATAATTGCTTGGTCAACCCATCCAACAGTTCCCATCGTTTGTTCTAATGAACATCTAATATCATGTGCTTGGGCATTATGAATATCAATGTATTTCAATTTGTCATCAAGTCTTTTAACAAGCATTGTATCTTGACGGTTATACTTAATAAAATCTTCATAACGATAACGATACATATCTTCTAATGATTCATCATGTTGAACTTTTTGTTCTCCTAATTCTAATTCAGCAATAGAATTCAATGAATATGACTCTTTTTTACCTTGTTCATGCTTAATATACATTTCCATATAGTCAGTAAACCATTTACCATAAACTTCATATACTAAATCTACTGAACCAAACTTATTTTCTCTTTCTTTTAATCGTGGAGGTACATCCCAAGTACAAAGTCTATTAGATTGACCCTTTCCTAAAATATTTTCAATACGTCTAATAATATATGGTGTATCAAATCTTGTAGAATTCCATCCGGCAAATACATCAACATCATCCAATAAAACGATTATTGATTCTAACAATTGATTTTCATTGTCAAATAAGTATGTATTATCAAACTTATTACAAATAGTTTGAGCTTCTTCTTTTGTTAATGTTTCTGGCTTAAGCATAAATGTAAATAATTGGTCAATCCAATTCAAATAAATTGAAATAGCATTTATTGGACAACATGCTTTATCTATAAGCTGTTTAACTGTTAAATATTCATATCCTGCTCTATCTACTTCAATATCGACAAACGCTTTATGTAAGTCTGGAGATTCTCCTTGCTTAAAATGTTTATATAAGACCTTATTAGGTATGTTAAAATTCATCTCATATGTTTTAATAAGATTTCTTTCACATTCATCTCTATGAGCTTTTAACACAGAGAAATTAGGCAATGTATATTTCTTTAATCTTGCTCCATCATATCCTGTATAATATCCATTGGAATCTTGAACATAATACTCAAATATTAAAGGGAAATCTTCAAATATTCTCTTACCATTAATTCTTTCAGAAACTTTCAATACACCATTTTTTGAATCTTGATAATATCCAATATACATATACTAATCCTCTTTCACAAAAGAGCCACCATCTAATGTTATTTCTTCATCATTAACATCATCATCTTTAGCAAGTTTTATCTTATCATACGCTGATGAAAAATATTCCGTAAGAACATTCTCCAAAGCAGTATGTAAATCATTCATCTCATTTTGAGGAAATTTAATCTCTTTGAATCCTGATTTGATTGCATGAGTCAGTTTCTGTTGAACATTCTTCAATATATCTTTTGTGTCCATATTTTTCTCCAAAAAAATAGTCCTATTATTTAGGACTATTTTAACACGATTTATATTTTTTGTCAATATAATTATTCATATGTTGGATAAATTGGATGAATTTTACACCAAAGTTTTACCCATTCTTTTGCTGTATCAAAAAATTCATCGGGAATACCACCATGATTTCTTAAATGATGAATTGCTTGACAAATCATTAAAGCAATATTATGAGCATCATGAATTTCAGCCCCTCTTGTCGTAATAGCTGCTGTACCAATTCTTACACCAGAGGTTTCCATTTTTGATTTTGGGTCATTCTGAACAGCATTTTTATTGACAATGATACCAATCTTTTCAAGGACTTTTTCCAAATCTGCTCCTGAAAAAGGTTCTTCACGAAGGTCTAAAAGTATTAAGTGATTATCAGAACCCCCTGAAATCATTTTAACTTGATTATCATTAAATACTTCAACCATTGCTTGAACATTTTCTAATACTCGTTCTTGATATTTCTTAAATTCTGGTTGTAATGCTTCATCAAAACCAATTGCTTTACCAGCAATCATATTCATTAAAGGACCACCTTGAAGTCTTGGGAAAATTGCTTTATCAATCTTCTTACCTAATTCTTCATTATTTGAAAGAATTAAACCACCTCGACCTGAACGAAGTGTTTTTTGAACCGTTGATGTAACAACATCAGCATAAGGTAATGGTGATGGATGAACACCAA
>Ga0247609_10001272_pt1 | contig 30861 bp, 41 predicted proteins | sample 172DNAGHGlowgp2_FD_193487 | JGI IMG/M metagenome (GOLD analysis project Ga0247609, IMG submission 193487) | Sheep rumen microbial communities from Palmerston North, Manawatu-Wanganui, New Zealand - 1728 DNA GHGlow gp2 | ecosystem: Host-associated > Mammals > Digestive system > Stomach > Rumen ... | reverse complement strand
GAGATTGATGGTATTGATTATGTAATCAGAAGAACAGTTACACGTCCTGCTTTGGAAAAGAGGACAAAAAAGAGTAAATCAAAACAGAAAATCGAGTATTTCAAGTTACTTAATGGTGATTATGAATTGATTGAGAACTGTGAGGGAGAAACCGGTGCTGAAACAAATAATATCATCCGTGAATCAGTTGGAAGCGTTGAAGATTATAATCTTGTAATTTCAGCAACTTCAAAGACACTTGCAGATTTGCTTGATATGGGTCAGACGGATAAGGGAAAACTATTTTCTCGTTGGCTTGGCTTGCTTACCATCGAAAAGAAAGAGGAAATAGCAAAGGATTTATGGAAAAAGAAGATTTCACCAACGTTACTTTCAAATACGTATAATAAGGCAACCATTGAGAGTGAAATAACTGATTATGACACACTTATTAGAAGTAGTAAAGATGAAATTGTAAAGTCACAGGAAAAGTTGAATGTTTCCAATGAGAAGATTAATGGTCTTAATGATGAAAAGGTAAAAGTCCTTACAAATCGCAAGGAAATAAAGGAAGAATTAATCAAACTTGATGTTACTACCATAGAGACTAAGTTAGTTACTAACAACACTGAACTTGCTAACTACCGTGCTCAAATGACTAAGTTAAAAGAGGATTATAAAGTAGTAAAGGATGCTAAGTTTGACGAGAGTGAGTATACTTCAACAAAAGAAACAATTGAGAAGAAGAAAAACGAACAAAAGACATATTCAGACAAGAATATTGAAATAAAGGTTAAAATAGGCCAATTAAGAAATGATACAAAACGTATTGAAAAGTTAATTGAGGATAAAGTATGTCCAACATGCGGACACCCTATTGAACTTGATGAACAGAACGGCTTTATTGATAAGAATAAACAAGAAGAAAATAAACTTATCGAGGAAGGAAAGAAGAATAAGGCCGAAATCGACAGAATACAGACTGAAATTGATAAATTGAACAAACTTGTCTCAGATATGGATGTTCAAAAGGAAAATCTGAGGAAAAAAGGTGAACTTGAACTTAGAATGACAGCCATAAAGTCTAATATTGAGAATTTGAAACTTAAAATTGCCGATTTAGAAAGACAAAAGACTGAAATTGAGACAAATAAGGATAATATCAAGTATAATAATGAGATTGATATTAAAATAAGAAATCTTGATGAGACAATTAAGGCTGAAACAAATATAAAGGAACAACTTATTAAGGAAATTGAAAGTTATAACAATAATATCAAGAATTACGAAAAGGAAACAACAAAACGTAAGGAACTTGTAACAAAATTGTTAGAAGAAGAGAAAATTATCAGAAATTGGACTATTTATCAACAATTAGTAGGAAAGAATGGTATCGTAAAGATTGTGCTTAAGAGGGCATTGCCAATTATTAATAATGAGATTGCACGTATTCTTGACGGTTTGTGTGACTTTGAGGTTAAATTGTCGATTTCAGACGATGGTAAGGTGTGCATGGACTTGATAAGGGATGGAATTGCGATTGATTTAGGAACCGGGGCTTCGGGATTTGAAAGTGTAATTGCTTCATTGGCTATACGTCATGCCCTTGCCTCACTCGCATCTTTAAGTAAGCCTAATTTTATTACACTTGATGAGATATTAGATGGAGTGGCAGTATCAAATTATGAAAATGTCCGTGAGTTGTATAAACGTATAATTAAGAACTACGATTTCATTTTGCATATAACGCATAATGAATTAATTGCTGACTGGCATGATTCATTTATAACGGTTGTGAAAGATATAAAGAACAATGTTTCAAAAATTGAACTAAAATAAAAGAATATGGATTATGGATAGATGAAGAGAACACAAACGTTCGAGAAATTGGATGAAATTGATGTCTATTTTGAAGATATTAAGAAATATAGGCCACTTTCTTCAAGGGAAGAAAAAGAATTGGCAGTCAAAATCAGAAAAGGTGACAAATCCGCTTTAGATAAGTTAGTTAACGCTAATTTAAAATTCGTTGTCAATTACGCCAAACAGTATCGTAAAAGTGGTGTACCGTTTTCAGACTTGATTTCTGAGGGAAATATAGGGCTTATTAAAGCGGCTGAGAAGTTTGATGAAACCAAGGGTGTTAAATTCATTTCATATGCCGTATGGTGGATTAGAAACTCAATTCAAGAATGTATAAACAGATATCTTGGAAACGTAGAAGAAGTAAATGCAGAAACATATGTTTTCGATAATTGCAAAAAGGCTGAATATGACTATTCGTCAAAAATGGTGAATGAAGAATTTGAAGAGGAACTTACAAACCTCCAAAGCCGAGAAGCCACAATTGCAGAATTAATGAAAACACTTAAAAAACGTGAGATAAGAATACTTTCATTGTATTTCGGTTTATACGACGGAAAAGAAATGACATTGGATGAAATAGGACAAGAAATGGATTTGACAAAGGAGAGAGTTAGACAGATTAAAGACAAGGCGTTGGTTAAACTTAAAGTTAATGCTCTTTCATCAGATGAGTTCGATACATTTAAGGAATTAAGATAATTATTATAAATAAGGTATAATAATATGGCAAAAAAATCCGAAACTAAAAAGAATAAGAAGCAAGTCAAGAATAGTGAATCTAAAAAAACTGTTGATACAAGTTTTAAGGAAGCATTTATGGCTGACGCAAAGAATACGACTTTCACTGAGGAAACAGTTAAAGAATTGGACGAAGTAAATGTTGAGCCAACAGATAATGAACCGATTGAAGAAACAAATGAAGTTGAAGTCGTTAATACTACCGATGAAGAACAGACAGAGACAGTACTTGATGAATCTGTTGATGAAACTAACGTTGAAGATAAAGAGACTGTAGAGGAAGAGGTTACTACTGAAACTGAGACAACTGAAGAAGTATTTGAAGTCCCATTTGTACAGATAGTAGGTGAAGAAGCACCTGACACTGAAACAGTCGGGGAATCTGTTTCTTATACACAGACCGAAGTGGAAGAAGAACCACAACCAAAGAAAGAAGAAATTAAGCCTAAGAAAAAACGTTCAACTTCAAAGGAAGTATACGGATATCATTGGATGGGTCTTATTTACGATGAATAAAAATATATGATTTAAGCAATGAGTAAGGATAAAGATTATATAGAAATTAGTGAAAGCATTAGAAGGATACGAGAGATAAATGAAGGTGGCCATCTGAATGAGGATTATTCATTTACTTCAACATCTACCGGTGTGCCGTCGTATAAAGACCAAAATTCAACGGAAGATGATAACAGTGATGCCGTACCTTATACAATGCAGGATGAGTTAATGGCTAATATCACACAAACGGCCAAAACACAATTTGGTGCAGATTTTTCACAATCAAAAACACCTATGTTATACTATCCGAAAGACGGTGATGTGGTGCTTAGTGGAACTATCAGTGATATGAATGATGCTAAATTCCAATTTAGATTTAAAGATTCTACCGGTAGTGGTTGTTATGTATGGGTTTCCCCACTTCAACTAACCGATGAAACAATAAATAAACTTTCCGTTATTAACGGGGTGTTCAAAAATTGGAAAAAAGAACTATCTGGCGTTGAAGATATTAAACCTATGGGCTTTAACAATAAACAATAATATATTGAGATAGATTTCGGTCTATCTCTTATTTTTCTTATGGTTTTCAAACATTCTTAGTTTGAAAGCTATTTATAGAAAATACTCATTATTAATGACAATTACTGAGAATGAAATAAGGAAAATGCTTCGAGAAGAATTGACCAAACAAGAGGTAAGAAGCATGATAGACGATAAATTATCTGAGTATCTTAAAGACCGAGAACTTAAGAAACAGATAAGAAATATTGCCGTTGATGTTATTGATGATTTTTTCCGTGAAATGTGGAGAAAGAACGGCTTTTGGAAAAATCCGCTTAAAAATAGATAGGAGATGCACCGATGAATGATGTTATAATGTCAAATTTGAAAAAGTATGCTGCAAAGAACAAAAGTAGTGTTTTCGCCTTGAGGGATTGGATTACATTAAAAATGAAAAAATTCTCTCTTACGGATGCACTTGAATGTGTGTATTTATTTGCCGGTGGACATGAGGATGAAATGACAAAAATAATCAAGCAACTTACTGAAAAACGTAAAGTTAATGGGCGCACACAAGTATATAATGCTGATAATATAGATATGATTGACATTGTTCGTAGTGCTAACGGAAAACTTGAATTGAGGGGTTATAATCCGGATAAAGAACCAATGGCAAAAGGCCAACATGTATCACGTAACCCTAAAATATTCAGAAAGAGTGATGGTCAAATCAGTAAGATGTTCCAAAATTCTGAGAAGAAGATGATGGATTTCGGTGAAAAAGTAAGAACACTTTATCCGGATGGTGATAATATGTATATTACACATGCAATGCAAGCCATTAAGAATTATGCCAATGATAAGAAGATAAGTCCTGATAAGGTAATAGCATCGTTAGAAAAAGGAAGACTGAAACTGAAAGATGAGGATTATAATACATTTGAAATAGTTTCCGCTTTCAATGAATCAAGAACTATTGTAATAACTGAGGCAATGTTAAATGAACTTTACAATGAGTATGAAATGACTGAACATAAGTTCTATAACAATATTAAGAAATTTCTTGCAGATTTACTTGCAGACCCGGTTAATGCAAAACCAACGAAACTTCTTTTAATGTATGGTATTACACGTAAATTCTTATTGAATCAGTTAGAACATTGTGGTATAATTGAACGTAAGAATAAAATATCTGATAAAGATGAAAACGGGCAACCCAAAGAAGCCACAATGATGGTCGATTTCAATGTACCTAGAAAAAATCTTGATAGAAAACTTAATCGTTTGTGGATAAGATTGTTTGAAAAGAATTTACCTCCAAGAAAACGACATAATACAGAAATAAATGAAGAAGGGGAAGGTGCAACAACGGCAGATGCTTCAGGTGAGTTTTCTCAGCCGTTATTCCCTATGCAAAGAAGAAAAATGCCGGTAGAAGTTGAAGAGGCAACGGCCACAACAACAGCCGGTGACTATGAATACGACGTTCCTTTTGTCGGAGATAAAGAGACTTTGGCAAGAAAGAATGGCGTTGGAGGTTCTGTTTCTGTAAATAGAGTATAAATTTTTCGTAAATAATGAATATTTATAGTTGTAATAATGACGAGTATGCTCACGATGCTGTGATAGAAAAATTGAAAGATATTGCAGGTGAGTTAGAACTTGAAGAAGAGAAACCGGAAGATGAAAGGGATAGTGAAAAGGAATTTAAACTTATTTACCGCCAATTCATTGAGGGTTTGAAACTGTCAACAGGATATAGATTATAAAAAATTAAATCAAAATAAAAATGTTATCAAAGAGATATACGTTCGGCGAATTAAATAGAATCCTTATGGAAAGCCACAACGAGTTCAATCCTAAGATTGGCGATAAGGTGGAGAGTGAGGACAAGAAAAACAACGAAAAGGCAGTGGACGATATCATGAAACAGTCTAAGGAGTTCGATGGTGGTATTACTGATAAAAAGAAGAATACCAACAAAGAAGACATACAGGACTTCAACAAGACAACCCTTGATGTAGAGTTTGCATCTGAACCAGGTGAGGCTTACAGAGAGAGAATTAAAGCACAAGTTCATGGTTTCCCATCTGCTGATAATGAGAAAAACAGCAAGATTAAGGAAGATAACAAATCCTTAGATTTTGAGGGTAATGAGAAATTCTATGACGCACAGAAGAAAAAGTCAGAAGAAATAAGTGACAAGGAGGCAGAACTTAAACATGCCGGCCTTAAAGCACGTGAGTTACCAAAAGAAGATTTCAAAAATGATACATTATTTAAAGAGAATAAAACGATGAAACGATTACATTTCAAAAATACCGTGTTTCTTAGTGAAGCACAAATGCTTAAGAAAGTACCAGAGGAATATAGAACATCTGACGGAAGATTTATTATGAAGGATGCAAGTGGCACTGAATACCTTGTAGAATGTTCTTATAACAAAGAATTTAATCATGCCAAATTAACGGTTGTTAACAAGACAAATAAAGAACAAATCAATGAACAACTTGACCGTATGAGAGAATTGTTTGATTATAACAGTTCTTCATATATGGGTGGTACAACAAGTTCTTCAAGAAAAACAGAAACACAAGGTTTATCTGAAATGATTAACCGTGTAAAGGATATAGAAAAAGACGGAATTAAATAAAATTTAAATTAGGTTTTAAACAGGAGGAGACGGAGATAGAAATGGAACAGATGGAACATATTGGTTTTTTGGAACGTATGATTAAACTTATGGACAAATATGGGCTTTGGAAAATAATCCAAGCAACTTTAGTGTTGTCCTGTTTTTTGTATATAATGTATAATGTACAAAATTTACCAGAAATTGTATCCGGCGCTTTTAACAGACAAACAGAAATAACACAAGAGGAACATGATGCAGCAGTTGAAGTCAGACGTTCAATAAAACCTGATATTGATATGTTATTGAAAGATGCACTATCTAGCATGAATGCCGATAGAGCATTTATCATCGAAATGCATAATGGTACTAACAATGTAGCCGGTTTACCATTTATATATGGTGAAATGACCTATGAGGAAGTAAGGTCTAATATTTCACATGTTGATGAAGATTATACTTCTATAAACCTTTCAAGGTTTTCCTTCCCAATGTTTATCGAGAAAAATCATATATGGTATGGAACCGTTGATGAACTCAAAAGGATTGACCCAAAAATTTCTGGGAGACTTGCATCTAATGATGTGACATACTTGGCAATAATAAATCTCTATGGTGTTGCTAATAGCCTTGGATATTTCGGTTTTACCTATTGTAACGGAAAAGTTGTCCCGAATAGTAAGGAGATTGAAAGCCATCTTATGTCGACAGCCCAAAAATTATCAATTCTTCTCGATTCAAAAAGAAGAGTGCGTTAAAAAAGGAGGATATAGATATGGGATTTAAGGAAATTTGCAATAGACTTAATGAGGTGCTACAGTGGACGTTGATAACTTTTATGCTGATTCTGTGTGCTGTTATATTAGTTAGGAATGGCAATGCAATTGACGAAAATGAGAACTTACGACGTGAGAACTCTTATATTAAGATATATAGTAGTCAACGAGCGGCAGAATTATCTAAAAAGAATAAAGAATTGAGTGATTCAATCTTGATTCTTAACGAAAAATTAGAAAAATACAATAAAGAAAAAAGAAATAATATATGGTAAACAACTGTAACAAAACTTTATTAATATTGCTTGCAATTCTTATTGCTTCTGTGATACTTAACGTTGTACAGTATTATGACCTACATAATATGGAAACTAATACTACAATTGTTGAGAAACATGATACTATAACAGTATGTGACACACTTTATAAAGAAAGTCCAAAGCCGGCAGAAGTCATAAAGACAAAGGAATATATTAAAGTACCGGTTGAAGTCATTAAAAATGATACCGTGTTCGTTGAATTGGAAAAAACCGAAAAAACATACAAGGATGATTCAACGTATGAATGTAAAATTTCCGGTGTTGAGCCGAATCTTGATTACATAAAGGTATTCCCTAGGACTACTATAATAACAAATGAAAAAGTGACAACCAATACAATAACAAAGAAGCCACATTTCAATTGGGGTATTCAAACAGGTTTTGGATATGGTGTGATAAACAAGAAACTTGATGTGTTTGTTGGACTGGGAGCACAATATAATTTTTAGTCACAAAGGTTAACATTATTTTTTTATTATTATTTTTCGGCCAATCCTTGAGTTTGGCCGTTTTTTGTTATATATTAATAGTATATACATTAATCGATTTATGTTTTTGACAAAAATTTTAGTATTCATATTAATTATGTGTATCCTTAATCTATGCCGAGAGGCTTTTAGATTTGGCTACTGTTTTGCTGCTAATGAAAAATATGAAAGCGGTATAGTAAGGACGTTGTTTTCATGGGCATCTATTTCCTATATATTAACAATAATTTTTTGTGGGCTATAAACTATGGATTTACAGGAGAAATTAATTGAATTATCGGGATACGGTGTCACTTTCAATGTAGCAAATAATAATTTCGTCATAAAAATAAAATATGACGATAATTGGTCTATTATACAGCCAGAGGGTAATGATATAGCATTTTATCGTGACGAAGCAAATAATTCCGTATATTATTATGTTGCACCGATAACGGTTAGCATTGATAAGTTATTCTCTGCAATAGATGAAACAATCGAGTATAATCATGAACTTGAATTGAAGGTGAAACTGTTTAGAGAAAAAATGACAGAATTGCAAGAATTGTTTACAAAAGAAAGTCTTGAAGTTCTTAAAACACTTGAATTTAAGGTAAAAAAGAAAAGAGATAAAATCAAAAAAAGTAAACAAACCGAAATAGAGGAAGAAGTATCTGAAGAGAATGAATCAGTAAAAGATATTGAAAAAGAAGATACGGTAGAAGAGGAAAAAGAATCTGAAATAGATAAGAAAATAAGTGAATTGATAAAGAAATAAGATGTTGCTATTAATTACATTTATAAGTTATATTTTTTTATTATATGGACTTTCCAACCTTGTGGTATTCGCCAATGGGCCGTTTCATGTATTTGAAAAATGGCGTAATTTCTCACATAGCATACACGAACAGTTTGGTGAATTATTTACATGTATGATGTGTTTTTCAACATGGGTAGGACTTGCTTTAAGTCTTATTAATAACTTGATATTCCCAACCGTATCATTTACGGCATTTAATATCATTTTAGGCTCAGTAGCACCTTGGTGGTTTATTGCAATATTGGATATGGGTTTTGCAAGTGCAGTGGTTTGGCTGTTGCATCAACTCGAAGAAATGATGGAAAGAAGTAATCCGATTTATGATGAAGTTATAGAGGAAACCAAGTAAATATGGATAGTGAGATTTTAAGAGAATTGGAAATTAACCGTAATGACAAGGTTGCCGTTGAGACACAAGTTGAGAACTATAAGAAATCATTTGCCAATGAATTGGTTAATGGTGGACTTGGAACGGAAATGTGTATTGGGTTGAAATTAAATCAGGCTTCAGTTAAATTGAGGAAACCCTTAAAACTTAGATTTAAGGAAAAAATGGATAATTTAAAGAATAAATTCAAAATTGTTTTCGGTGTATATGGTGATTGATGACTTATTTGAAATTGCCAATGGATTTGACAATACGTTATTGATGCTTCAAGAAAAGTATCAAAGTGATTTGAAGAGAAAATTTACAATAGGCATACAACTTCCTATAAAGGAACTGAGGGTTCTTGACCATGACCTTTATGTCACGCAGAATGGAAGTTCAGATGGTTTTACGCCAAGTGATGAAATCAGAGCCAAGATATTAGGACTTGATTTCGTTATTGTCTCAGAAGAAGAAAAGGAAAGTGAACAATCATAGGGAACTATATACCTGTTGTCCCCGAATAACATCTATTTTATGAATCCAAGTTTTTTCATATCAAAAAGTAGATAACGTAAAACATCTAAAAATGCACCTTCAATATTACTAGAAGTTCTGAAATGACTTTTAATAAACATTAACTCACTATTTATATCCAATCCTAATTCATTGTAAATCATTTTAACGGCTTCACTATTTAGGCTAATCGTCGTTGGTAACACGCCGTTAGGAAAATACTTTGTCGGATTATTATATATTAACATTGCTGCCTTTTTAGCCAATTTATAAGTTTCGTTCCAATTCTCTTCTCTTCTTTTACTAAAGTCACTTTGACATACTCTGCTTGCTTCTTTCCAAGCAAGGTCATCTAAAGTTTCTTCAATAGAATCTGTTTCTTTAAGTATCTTACTTACAGTTTCATTTATAATTCTATGCAAGTCAGCCTCTGTTAATTTTATAATTTGTTTCATATTTTCTCATTTTACTACAAATAATTATCAAACAATTCGGAAAAATACTATTCGGAGACAACAGGCATATAATTCCATAATCATAAGGCATGTATGCGTTTGCAAGCCTCTCTTGTCCAACCGGTTTTCTTTTCCAATTCATTTAAAAACCATGTTGACATATGCTTATTAAGTTTGTCCGTAAAAAGGATGAACTTATTTTTCTTTAGTTTAATGACTTGTTTTTCCAATATATCATATAGTCTTTCCGCTTCTTTGTCTGTTTTACAGGTTATAAAGTCGAAGTCAGTATCATATTGGATTACAACTTTATTATTATATATGAAGACACGTTTGGTGTTTTCACGACATACATCTTTTAATATCATTTCATTAAGTATGAAATGCGCATCCTTTCTCTGTTTTTTAGGATGATAGCCGTATACACTGAATTGTTCTTCTACCTTCCAATCATGCTTTGCAATTATTTTGTAGTCACTGTCAGTTATTACGTTTTCTATGAATTTTCCGTCTTCATTTCTGAATTTACTTATTTTATCCACATCTTCAATCTCTCCGACTTTTTCAACAATCATTATTTCATATTTCATGTCGATGGTTGAACTACCGTTCTTTGGTCTGCCATTAGTTGTTTCATATATTTCAACCGGGCATAATATACTATTTTGATTTTCTTCTATTGCATCGTTATACATGTCATAAGCATCGTTTTTCCACCAAGTAGTTCCAATCCTTTTGACACGTTTATGATTCTTCATTATGACAACCATGTAATATGCATATTTATCGTTTTGTTTCTTCTTTTCTTCAAGGATAACAGCACGTCTTTTTTTATATGCACGTTTATTTTGTTTACTTCTGAGCTTTTTCTTATGTTCAATTTTCTTTAATCTTTCCTTTTCAGCCTTCTTTTCGGCTTTAATACGTTCTTTTTCTAATTTTTTTTGTTTTTCTTCTTCGCGTTTTTTAAGTATCTTTTCTAATTGTGTCATAGCGAGTTAAAATCAAATAATAACATAAATATATGCTGAAAATGTTTTGCAGTAAAGTAAAAAAGTAGTATATTTGCAACTGACATATAAAAATATTAACTAAAAAGGTATAAAAATGAAAACATTTGATTTAACAGAAGAGAACCAGGAGTTGTTTAATGACTTGTTTGAGGAAACCGGTTATCACAATTACATGCAGTTGAGACTTATTGGAGTCGCTAAATCAAAAGATGTGATTACGGTTAATCGTCCTAATGCGGTTGCAAAACATGTTGGACATCTACCAGATGATGTAGTAACTATTCTTGTGTATGAGGATGCATTTGACCGTCTTGATGATAAAAATAAGAGACTGCTTATCAAAGATGCATTTAACCTTATATCTTATGATAGTGAAAAGGACAAGATTACAATTGGCACACCAATGATTACTGTGACTGTAAATGGCAGACAGATGTGGGGTGATGAACTTATTAATGCCAGCGAAATGGCTGTCATGGCGGTTCAACAGATAGAAGAAGAGAAACGTGAGGCTCGTGAAGAGGAAAAAGCACGTAAGGCTGCTGAAAAGGCCGCTAAGAAGCAATATAAGAACAAATAATGCATAGTAATTATTCATTGTATTGTGGTGATTGTATAGAGGTAATGCGTCAGCTTATTGCAATGCATGTAAAGGCTGATGCAATTATCTGTGATATCCCCTATGGTATTCATAATAATAAGTTTGATACGGTTATACCATTTGATGATATGTGGGATTGTATCAACAAACTTGTTAAACCAAAGGGTAATATCATCTTATTTGGCAGTGGTTTGTTTGCTTGCAAGTTGGCTTTAAGCAATGAGAAGAAATTCAGATATGAATTAATTTGGAAAAAGTCAAAATGCGGCTCACCACTAACTGCCAAGTATATGCCATTAAAAAAACATGAGAATATTCTTGTATTCGGTGAAAGCGCAGCGTATTATGAGCCACAAATGACAACCGGAACACCATATAAAAGGAAATATACGCCAAATAAGGTGAATAACCTTGGTTATGGTATTGCAGGTGTACAGACTGACAATAAAGGTACAAGACACCCATCAACGGTACTTGATTTCCCACAAAAATGGAGAAGACAAGACCAACTTCATCCAACACAGAAACCTGTTGAATTAATGGAATTCCTTGTTAAGTCCTATTGTCCTAAAAGCGGACTTGTAATAGATTTCTGTGCCGGTAGTGGAAGTACCGGTGTAGCATGTATAAACACTGATAGAGATTTCATCGGGATAGAAATTGATGAGAATTACTATAAAACAATGAGTGAAAGAATAAATAAGGCTGTAATTAATAAAGAACAAAGTAATGAATAATGTAAAAGATTTAAGGCTTTTTGCCACAGATAAAGGTGTAAATGGTAATACATTTGACGAGTATCAAAAGTATAATTTCGGAAATACATATATAAATCCAAGTGTTGTTGAAGAACGCCAACTTAATGTTACAAGTATCGATGTTTTCAGCAGACTTTTGATGGATAGGATTATATTCCTTGGTACTGAGATTAACGAAGATGTAGCAAATATTATTTCGGCACAACTTCTTTGGCTTGAACAGCAAGGCGGTGGTGATATTACACTACAGATTTCAAGTCCTGGTGGTGGTATATATGCAGGATATCAGATACTTGATACGATGTCATTCATTAAACCAGACATTTCAACTATATCTATGGGTATGGTTGCTTCAATGGCTACAGTAATCGCAAGTAGTGGTACAAAAGGAAAGAGATTTATTCTACCTCATGCAAGATTCCTTGTGCATCAGCCTTTACAGCACGGCGGTGGAACAAAGCAATGTAGTGATGTTCAAATACAAGCAAAAGAGATACAGATATTAAAGGAAGAATTACAGCATATATTGGCTGAAAATAGTGGGCAACCATATGATGTGATTGAGAAAATGTGTGACCGTGATACAATCCTTACAGCAAAGGAGACAATTGATTATGGTTTTGTTGATTCGATAGTAAACAGAAAATAATGTTAGGCATAAACAAGGTATATAATGGTGATTCAGATTTGATATTGAAAAATATTGACTCTGAATCAATTGATTTGATAGTTACATCACCACCTTATGATAATCTAAGGAAATATAATGGTGTTGGTGACACGTGGAATCATGATAAATTCAAAGAAATTGCTAATGAATTGTTCCGAACACTGAAGAAAGGTGGTGTAATTGTATGGAATGTTAACGATAAGACAGAAAATGGTTCTAAAACTGGTACATCTTTCAGACAAGCATTGTATTTCATGGATTTAGGTCTTAATTTGAACGACACAATGTTGTGGAAGAAAAGCAATTGTATGCCGCAAGTCAAACAACCAAGATATACACAGTGTTTTGAGTATATGTTCGTATTTTCTAAGGGTAAACCAAAGACTTTTAATCCAATTATGAGACCGTGTAAATCAGCGGGGTTACATTATCAATCAACAGCAAAAATAATGGGTGGAGAAAGTGGAAGAAGAAGTCTTGATTACCATGTAAATTCAGAAATGGTAGATTATAACGTATGGGAAATGGCAGTTGCACAGAATAGGGAAACATATCCTGTAAATGGCAAGGAAATAAAACATCCTGCTGTCTTTCCTTATGAATTACCATACAGACATATACAAAGTTGGACAAATGAAGACGATATTGTGTTAGACCCATTTGCCGGTAGCGGAACTACATTACTTGCGGCAAGAGATTTGAATAGGAATTACATTGGTATTGAAATGAATAGCGATTATTGTGAAATAATAAAACAAAGACTAAATAAAGATGGATGCAGATAAGATTATAAATGATTTATACCAAGGTGCTTTGGATAACAGACCGACATTTACGGATGAAATGATTGAACATATGAAACAAGAAGTTGCCAAGATGAAAGAAGAAGCAATAAAATGGCATCAAGAACATAAAGATAAAGTAATAAATTAGTATTCGTATATCTATTTATAGTAAACTAATTTATAATAAGATGACACAGACAAATACCAAAATTAACAAATTGTATTATTTTGTAAGCAATACTACTATTTATAGAATTGCTGACAGTAATGATATAGATGAATGTGGGATATGCCCATCACATGATTCAGAGGGTAATGTTAAGGAAGACACTGCTCTTGCCGCAATTTTTCCATATATTAAATTAACATATTCTACTGATAAAGCAACGGGTTTAAGTAAGTATTTATGGCTTCAAAACTATATACAGGACGGCGACGAGTATAAAGAAAATAAATTTGTATGTAAAGCCGGATTACATGACGATGATTCAACGACCTTTAAAGCGAGACATGTAAATGAATATAAGAATGGTGCTATTGAACTGATAAGAGGTGGTTATAATAAAGACCAAGTAAGGGCAGTTCTTCCTAAATATTTTAGAGGTGTTCCATATGACGATATAATTGATGGAGAAAAGGTAAGAGTAACTGCAACGGATGTAGGTAATGATAATTTGTTTTTAAGTGATGCTAAAATTGATGATTTATATAAAGAAGCCGCAGAGAAAGATGCTAAAAAAGCAGCAAACAATATATTAGCAATAAATGGAAAACAAGTCGATACGTTAACTATAACGACAAAAGCAAAATAAAAAAAAGAGTCTCAATTTACTTTGAGACTCTTCTTATAAATCTTCGAGTGGTATTCGGTGTTCCATTTGTCACAACAGTATGTGAAGGTGTCTTTATAATCTTTTTAGCTGGCTGTGTAGCCAAGTTCTTTTTTCCGCAATTACATCCCATTTTCGTATTTATTGTTTAAGTTAATTATTTTGCTTATAGTTTGATACTTTATCAAAAGAACAAAGGAATATGTTCTTCTGCATTGCGCCTTTGTAATCATCAATTGTTGATACAAGTCCTGATAATTTGTCAATTTTACTAAATTCTGTCTTTAGAATATCAACTATTTCTGTTGCTCTCTCACAAAGTTCACCGAGGTCATCGGTTTCATTAATTTCAAGTTCGTTCAACTTAGTAAGTTGTGAATATGACGGCTTTCCGTAATATCCAAATGACTGTTCGGCCAATTCATCAGCGAAATCAACAATAGTATTCCTTATTTTATCGCATAATTCATGGGCATGATTGCTGTCAGTCGAATAGTGTATCATTTTTGTTGCATCAGCATATAGATACAGTTTAAAAATTATGTCACTTATCTGTGAAATCTCCATTTTGCTATTAATTTTCTTATAAATATACATTAAAAATTAAACTTTAACAATATTTAAGATACTTTCATACAATTTTTGGCAATAAATTAGTATATTTGCCAAAAATTTAGATTATGAGTATAGTTTATCTGATAATTGCCATTATTATAATATTAAATGGCACACGTGTTAGAAACAAATATGTGAATTACTATTTTAACTTTGATACAAGCAGCCCATGTAATGTGTTTGCACATTTTTTGGGGACATTTTTATATGCTTTAACCGAGGGTGTTTGTTGGTGGTATATCATAAAAACGATAATTGAGAAAATATAATGTTTCAACCTGTAATTAAGTGGAGCGGCAGCAAGAGAAGCCAAGCAAGTGAGATTATTAAATATTTTCCAAAGGAAATTAAGACTTACTATGAGCCATTTTGCGGTGGTGCAAGTATGTTATATGCATTAATGACTTCAGATATAAAGGTAGATAAGTATTTCTGCTCTGATATCAATTCGGATTTAATTAACCTTTGGAAATACATCAAGAATGACCCGTATGTTCTTTCATGTGAATATGAAAGAATGTGGAAGGAATTGAATAAGGATAAAGACATTGCAAGGCAAAAGGAATACTATAATAGGGTAAGGACGGTTTTTAATGAAGACAGATATCCTGCACAGTTTCTATTCCTTAATAGGACATGTTTCAATGGTTTGATAAGATATAATTCATACGGAGAGTTCAATAGTCCATTCCACCTTAACAGACCCGGTATTGAACCGAATAAATTAAGTAGAATTATTGAAAAATGGTCGGAATTGCTTCAAAAGAATGACGTTACGTTTGTAACGTGCAATTATAAGGAAATATTGTCACTTGAATGTGATTTCATGTATATTGACCCCCCATATGCAAATACAAATGGCATGTATTCAGGAAATTTCGACAATGAAGAGTTTTTCAAGTGGTTAAAGACCGTAAGGGCTGATTGGGTATTGAGTTATGACGGTAAAAGTGGCAATGATGATAATACATACGATGTACCAAAGGAATTATACTCAAAACATGCGTATATAAAGAGTGGTAACAGTTCTTTTAAGAGAATTAAACAAAGCGATAAAAATGCAATGGTTTTTGAAAGTTTATATTTAAAATGACAAAAGAAGTTGAAGAATTTATGCTTCTGAATGATAAAGAAGATAAATTGTTTTTGAATAATGCGGAAAGGGAAATGTTTATCATATTATCTGACCAAATCTGCATGCTGTTTGAAGAACATAATAAAGAAAGATATTTTGATAAACTAAAATTAATTAAGGATTTCTACAATAAGATATTTGTGTTTACAGTAAGACCGTTGATGGAAAACAACGAAAAGCTGTTTAAAGAACTTGAGTTACAGATGAAATACGGCACAAGAATCACATTATTGCCGGAAGAAATTGACAAAATAATGAAAAAGGCTCTATGAGTTGTTTCCCTACTATAAGGAACACTATAATAAGTTAAATAATAAAAATGGTTTAAAGTTAAAAAAAAAGTTTGGTAATTATGTTAAGAGCTTGGGCAGTAAAGGACAATAAAGGGCGGGAAGTCATTTGCCAATGTCATTGTAAGCCGTTTGACTATCTTGAAACGGTTTTGGATAATGAAAGACATGGTTTTGTACCTAAAGGACTATATTCATCCAAGGATATGGTCGAATATCAAGGCGGTTGGTGCAATATATACTCATCCGGTTATTATTCAGTACCGAAGTTAGATGGGGTTGTTGTCCCTGACGGTACTTTTAAGAAATTAGGGATTGACTATCAAGGTGAACCTGTTGAAATTGTATAAACTATGACAAAGGATTATTATAAAGAGGTTGAACGTACAAGAATATTCTTTGATAATTATAAAGGATTTGTTAGAAAAATAGAACATTACCCGGTCTACTTCTATATTGGTGATGGTGGTATATGGTTTAGGTTTCAATATAATTTAGGTTATTATTATGCAGGTAATTTAGTTTTAAAAGATATTGAAAATAGACTTATAAACGATTTTCCTTATATTAAAAGTGTTCAGTTTTATGATGAAATTGGCTACAATGCAGGAATAATAGTATAACAAATACGATGAACAGACTAGAAGAAATGGATTTAAATAAAATGACCTTAGAAGAGGTTGAAAGAGAAATTGAAAAGAGAAAAGAAGAACGGATAAATTCACTAGGAGAAGTAGGCCTTAGATGGAAAAAGGCTTATGGAATAATTACTGAAGAAGAATTTAATAAAGGATTGGCCGAAATACGAAAAAAACAACAAAAAGATTGGTGGCATACACCGTGGTATAAAATTAAAGGAATGTATTTATGAAATTGTATATAGTAGCAAGACCCTATGATGAGATTGAGGAATTTATTCCTATGTATGTAACAACGTATGAAGATAAGGCACGTACATTTTTAAAGTTGTATAGTGATGAATCTATTCAAATGGTCATTTTCTCTAAGGAATGGAATCCTGAAGACCCAAAAGGTTCACCAAATATTTTATTTAATTATCTTGATGGTGATTTGACCTATAAGCAAGATATGACTGAAAAGAATACTTTATATGGAAAGTATAAAGAATGGCTTGAAATGGATGAAGAAGAGGCAGAACGTTATATGTTTGGCGACCCAGATGTAGAAAGAGATAAAAATGGAATGATGAACGTAAAAATTTGGAATTTGGATGGTAACAAGATATCGTAATTTTGAGGAAATGGTAGAATCTGCTCAAAGAGCAATTAATAGTTATTATAGGGCAAATTTATTTAAAGGTTTTGAGAAATTTAATGTTAATGACCAATTTGAAGAAACACAGGTTGCATGGTTACAAAGACTATTAGATATATTGAAAGAAAAAAAATATGCCGCCATACGTTTGAGAAACGGTAATTTGGCAGATGTTTCTGCAATTGCTAATACACATGATTTTCTTTCATTTTTTGATGTCATTAACCACCTTGATTATTTTGATTCAAGCATAGAACCAATAATAACAGAAAAATTGACAAATACAATTAATGAGAATTTATATGATAAGGTTTGATTTTGTTCTTTGGGAAAAGTTCAAAGGACATCCTGATAGAAATATAGAAGCTTTAGCATTAATGAAACATGAGTTATTCCAAGCCGAAATCATGATAGAAAGATGTCAATATTACTTCTTTCATGAGAAAGAAATGGTTGACAAATTTGGAGCACTATTAATGAAATATGTATTTGATTATGCCTATATCAAAGAAAGTATCAGAAGTAACGGATATGCTGAATGCATGCGGATTCTAACTGAAAATGCAAGGGGTATAAATAACGCAATATATGATTTTGTACGAAACTGTGACCCGGAAGAGAAAGCAAAACTAACAGCAATATTGGATGCGGAGGAACATGGAAGAAAATGGGTTGATATTGAGGTAAGGTGTGGAAAGGCAAAGGAAAGATTCCCGGAACATTATAAATCATATATAGAGATGGTTGAGTTTATAAACGGAAGGAACTATAATAAGTATAAGTATGAGTGTTTTTACCAAGAGAAGGAAAATCAGACGTAAGGAGAAACAGGAAACTATTCAACGTCTTGAAGAAGGAAATAGGAAGATTGAGAAAACCATGAACAGGATGGTTGATACTGCTAAATTGATTGAAAAGGAACATCCTGATTTTGAAGAACTTGATGAAGAGGAAAGGTTAAAAATATTTGCAGAATATTATGAGCGAATTAAGTACAGAACAGATTAAAGAATTAATTGGTAATCAATATTTGCAGTTTGAACCATTGATTGATGGAAATGGCAATATACTATCTTTTGATTTGGTTAGAAATAACGAGTTTAACAAAAATTAACGAAAAATATTTGGTACTTTCAAAAATTTGTAGTACCTTTGCAAACGAAAATAGAAAGATAACCTCGTCTAAGGGTAAGTGCAGGAGTTTGACACACAATGTTCATTTGTGAAAAGGGTTGTCTGTGAGGCAAGTAAGGAAAGTGCAACGCCACCCTGATTAGTCTTTCTTTTTTAAATATAAAATAAAAATTTCTTTTAATAATAACAAATTAAATAGTGATAGATTATGGCAAAGTTTAATTCAAAGAAAGAGGCTACAAAGCCAACAGTGATTAACGAGATGGGTGAGAAGGCTTTTGAACTTACTGCAAAGGAAAATCTCGTACAGAGTGTGTTAACCTCATTCCTTCAGGGACAGTACTATGAAAGTGAGTCAGAGGAAGTGAAGAAAATCCTCGATTGCGTTGAGAAGGTTGACCCATTGTTCGTGGCAAAACTTGCATTGTATGCACGTAATGAAGGTAATATGAGGTCATCAAGTCATCTGCTTGGTGCAGCATTGGCAAAGCATATTGCCGGTCAGGATTATGCCGCACGTTTCTATAACAAACTCATTGTCCGTCCGGATGATATGTCTGAGGTGCTTTCATGCTATGGTTCATTGAACGGCATGAATCTTACTGACAAGTCACTTCGTAAGATTCCAAACTCTATTAAGAAGGGATTCAAGGCTGCACTTGAACGTCTCGATGCCTATCAGATTGACAAATATAAGATGAATAGCCGTCAGGTGAAACTCATTGACCTTGTTAATCTGTTGCACCCAACACCAACACAGAAGAATGAGGAGGCATATAAGCGTCTAATAAACGGCGAGTCTCTTTCTGACCTTTATGAGAGCAAGGTGTTGGAGAAGGAAATGTCAAAGGGTGGCCAGACAGCCAAGACTGAGAAAGAGAAGACTGCCGCTAAGGAGGAAGCAATCTCTGCTGTTCTTGACAATGTTAAGGGTATGCCAATTTTCAACTTGCTTCGCAACTTGCGTAACATTATCCTCTATGCACCAAACCGTATCGACGATGCTATTGCACAGTTGACCACAAGGGAAAAGATTGTCAATTCAAGACTGCTTCCATTCCGTTTCGCAACTGCATACACAGAAATCGAGAATATGAGTTATGAGGCAAAGAAGCCATCATCTTCAATCGCTTTGGAAAGCGAAATCATTAAGATGAAACTCACTCAGAATGAGTTTGCAAATATTAAGGCAAAGGTTCTTAATGCTCTTGAAGATGCACTTGAGTATGCTTGTGAGAATATTCCTGAGTTGGAAGGTGGAACCTACATCCTTTGCGATGACAGTGGTTCAATGAGAGGTGATATGGGTGGTCATTCACGTGTATCTGCATTCTCAAAGACAACATCATCTACAATTGGCCACTTGTTTGCCGCAATGGTCGGTTGGAAGCAGAAGGATATTTATATCGGTTTGTTCGGCGATAGGCTTATTCCAGTGGAAGTTGACCGTTCTAAGAGGATGCTCGATTTCTGTAACTACATGAACAGTAAGGGTGGCTCATGTGGTGGCGGAACAGAGGCTGGTATTTATGAGTTCCTTCGTCAGTGCATTAAGGAGAAGAAGAAGGTGGATAACGTAATCGTCTTCTCTGACTGTCAGATTGGTTCCGGTGCAGAGACTGCATGGTATGGCATGGATAGTAGTGACCGTAGTGGACACTTCCAGGACTTGTTCAAGGAGTTCAAGAAGATTAATCCAATGTGTAACTTCATTGTGTGCAATCTTCGTTCGGCTAAGGGTAACTCAGTATTCCACAAGTCACAGAGGATACTTAACATTGCTGGTTGGAGTGAGAAGATTTTCGACGTGATTAAGTCCAACACCGTTGGTATGGATGCAATCATCAAGAAGATTGAAGCAATCGAGATATAATCTGAATATTCAGAAGAACGGTTGACTGAGGGTATTTGAAAGAGAATATCTGCCACAGGGCGTTGAAAGCATGAATATAATAAACATGGATAAAGATTCAAGGCGTACAACTGTTAAGAGGAAATAAAAGTTAGAACTAGCCTGTTCCTAGCAACCGTTCTTTTAAAAAGAAAACCTAATTTATTAATAAATAAAATTAAAACATATGAGTAAGAAGTTATTTAAGCGGTTGATGGCCACTAAGACTACTGAATTGAGAAAGTGGGCAAGTAGGTATAATCTTACATTCAAGACAACATCAGAGATTGAACGTGAAAACGCTGAACGTGAGAAGGAACAGAAGCGTCTTGAACGTGAGCGTGGTAGGGCAGAAGACAATGGCCGTCATGCAGGTGGCCGAGGCAAACGCAATTTTAAAACACAACGTAATGCATAACGAAAAGGTTTTTACACCAAATTGGATGGTTAAAATTATGCTTAATAAATTGCAGTATTTCGGTAGCGGGATACTGCAAAAGCATATTATTGATAATAGTTGCGGTAAGGGCGCATTTCTTGCTGAGATAGTAGATAGGTACTGTAAAGCATTTTTTGAAGCCTACGGAACTAAAAGTAACCTTAGTCTTAAACAAGAACTTGAAACATATATACACGGTATAGAAATTGATGAAACTTGTTGGGGATTGACAATTGTTAATCTTAACCGTGTCGGGCTTAAATATGATTTGGAAAATGTGGAGTGGGATATTAAACTTTGTGATGCACTTGAAATAGATGAATACAACGGTAAAATGGATTATGTTGTTGGTAATCCACCGTATTGCAATGTCCATGATTTCGGTGACAAATATGATATAATAAAGAAATTCTCCTTTGCACAAGGTGGTATGGCAGATTTGTATCTTGTATTCTTTGAAATTGGTATAAACATGCTTAATGATACGGGGAAATTAATTTATATTACACCAAGTTCATGGACAACAAGCATCGCCGGAAAACCATTCAGAAAATATCTTATCGAAAATGATAAACTTAGTGAAGTAATTACATTAGGTCATGAGAAAGTGTTTCCGGATGCAACTACATTCACAATCGTTACCGTTATCGAGAAAATAAAAGATATCGATGATGAACATGAAATAACCTTATATAAGTACGATTCTGAAAATAATTGTATTGATTATATCGCAACAAGACCTCTTCACTTATTTACCGTAGGTGATTCATTCTATTTTGATGATGATGTTGAATCAATCAGACTTATAAAGGAAATAGAAAAACATGACTATGAGGATTTAGTGAAAGTAAAAAACGGTTTTGCAACACTCAATGATAAATTATTCGTCATCGATGAAGATATACAGGAAGATGACCCAAGATTCGGCGTAAAAGACATTATACCAGTAATTAAGGCATCTACCGGAGAAGAAAAATGGATGGTATTTCCATACGATAGGAAAAATGGTAATAAACCACTTAAATTTGAAGAACTATCAGATGTAACACAAAAGTATCTTCTGAAACGTGCAAGACAACTCAACATGGAAGAAAAAGGTAAGATGACCGGAGAATGGTGGCTTTATGGGCGTTCACAGGCTATTAATGATTATGGTAAAGGGAACAGATATGCGATAAATAATTTGATAAGAGGAAAAGAAGACGTTAAAGTTGAACCGTTATTTCATACTTATGGAGTGTATAGTGGCTATTATATCATAGCAGATGGAATAAAATTAACCATAGCCGATTGTATGAAATATCTGTATAACGATACATTCGTCAATTACGTAAAAACACTTGGAAAATATAAAAATGGTGGATATTATACCTTTTCTTCAAAGGATTTACAGAATTACCTTAATTATAAACTATATTTAACTTGTAGTTAAAAAAAAAATAAGACTAATTAACGAAAAGCAATACAGGGATTTATGTCAAACTTGTCCCAAGAACCCAGCCATTTTAATGGTTGGAGTAGTCAGAAGTTAAACCTAATAGGGAATTAATAAGTATGGAAAAGAAAAAGTTTATCAAGTCACCTCTTAACTATACGGGTGGGAAATATAAATTATTACCGGTTATCAAGCCATTGTTTCCTAAAGACGAAACAATTGCTAACTTCATAGACCTTTTTGCCGGTGGCGCAAACATTGCAGTAAACGTCAATGCTAAGAGGATTATTGCCAATGACTACGATGCTTCGGTAATAGGCATCTTTGAGGAAATGCAGACCAAGACGTTTGAAGAAGTATTGGAATGGGTTACTACAAGAATCAAACAATATAGTCTTTCAATGGAAAACAAGGATGGGTATGATAAGTTCAGAAGTTACTATAATAGTTCGGAAGAAAAATATCCGCTTGATTTGTTTGTACTGATATGTTACAGTTTCAACCATCAGATAAGGTTCAACAAGAAGGGTGAATTCAATATGCCCTTTGGAAAGGACAGAAGCCAATTCAACAAGTCGATTGAGAATAACCTTAGAGACTTTTGCGAAGCACTACATACCAAAAATATTGTGCTCACACATAAGGATTTCTCAGATATCAAACTTGATAAGCTTACAACGGATGATTTTGTGTACTGTGACCCGCCTTACCTTATTACATGTGCTTCATATAACGAACAAGACGGTTGGAATGAAACAAATGAAAGGAAACTTCTTGACCTATTGGACAAGTTGGATGAGAGGGGCATAAGGTTTGCATTGTCAAACGTACTTACCAATAAAGGCAATACCAATGAGATACTGAAGGAATGGTCTGAGAAGTACAATGTACATCATTTGTCATATACTTATTCCAATTGTAGTTATCACGCAAAAGACAGAAATAAAGAAACAACTGATGAAGTATTAATAACAAATTATGATTGACATACTCTAAGGCAACTATATACTTTTTGGTTCCGATGTAATATTTATTGTTAAGCGTGGCTCATTGATTAGACTTAATGATGTAATATTCAGCACTGGCATTGGCAACACGATGAGTCAGTATGCATATTGGCCAAGCCCTATATAATAGGCTTAAAAAGTAAAAAAATGATACGAATAGTTTTAAAGGAATCAAGATTGAGAGAAATTATCAAAGAAACAATTAACGAAACGTTAAATCAGAAAAATATCAAAAAAGGTGATAAGTTTAACGTTAATGGTAATAGTCCTAATATATTGGCTAAAATGATAGCCAAAAAATATGGTGTAAGACCGGAAGATTTCAATTTTGATGGAATTAGTCTTATATATAACCCTAAAACAGGTGTGACAAGAAAGAAGATTTCAAAACCTGATGATATGCCGGTTGACGTATATTATGCAAAGTATGTGCTCCCTAATAAGCCTGAATTGGGTGAAGAGGAAAAGAAATATTCTGATGAGGAATGGAAACCAATACAAAACATAGGGCGTTATTTCAAAGGTGCTGTTGACTATTCAAATGCATATGAGATATCTAATTATGGCAGATTGAAGATAATAAACCTTGAAGATGCAATAAAAAGTCGGATATATACAGGATATGATGCAAGTACCAGAGGTTCTATGCAAGCACATCTTAATGTAAGAGATGAAAACGGCGAACTTAGACAAACAACAGGTTTTATCGGTAATATGGTTGCAGATGCATTCCTTGAGCCGCATGACCCAAAGAAATTCATGGTGAAACATAAGGATGGAAATTATGGTAATAACCATGTAAGCAACCTTGAATGGGTTCCAAGGACAAGAAATACTAAAAAATTTTGATAAAAATTGATACTTTTCAAAAACTACTCTATATTTATTTTTAAAAATTAACCAAATAAAAATGCAGAAATCTTACATCAACGTATCAGCAAGCAGACAATGGCTTCAGGGAACCACAACAAGTTGTTCTCCGATTAATAGTGCGTTGTATGGCAATTTTGTACCAGCATTTGAACATGGTTTAGATTATGATAAAATTGAAAAGGGTATAAAGCAGCGAAAAAAGAAAATATTAAATGTAGCCGCATAGAAACATTCCGATAAAACTCAATATATTTTCCCCAAAGCTGTGATGAAGACCCTAAAAAAGTAAAAATCACGGCTTTTTTATATTATAATAAGGTGTATTCCTTAAAAAATATTAACAAGAATAAAAAAGTTGAGAAAATATTTGGATATTTCAAAAAAAGATAGTACCTTTGCATCGCAATTCAGAATTAATACTTCTGATAAAGCGAAAAACGGAACAATGAGGTAGAAATACCGAATGTAAGTTTCCAAACAGAGTTCTTTGACATATTGGGACAACAAAATAAAGCAAAAAAAATCAATGCGGAGAGGATTGGTGAAAAACCACATTCATTTTTGTCTATAAGGTGACGAATTGGGGTCAGGTAGTCAGTAATTACAAGCCCACCTTACGGGATGAGCCTATAAACAAACAAAATGAATTAGTTCAGTAAATATATATTGAAGCCTTAGTGTTTATTACGTGATGGTGGCGTAACGCTTCAATACAACAGAATTCCAAGTTGAAACATTCAGGTGTAGCTCAGAGGCAGAGCAACGGACTGTATACAGAGTAAACTGTAAAATCAAACTCAACAATTAAAAATGGAAACATTAATGATTTCCCGGTTCGACTCCGGGTTGTTGGGCTAATCCGTAGGTCGAGATTTCGAAATTCTCCACCTGAGCATATATAGAACAAGTACAGACCACTGAGTAGGAACTGGGGAAGTGATAGGTAAATGCTAGCTTCATATTTATCACACAGACGGACTCAAAGCAGTACCGACAGCCCAGTGAAAGGTGTTGGTTAGGTTAATTCCTAAAACGTGAAGAGCAGCGGATTCTGTGAAGAGCCATATGACATGGAACACAACAAACGTCGTAAAACAGCGCAAGTGCCTAATAGCGGGTTGCCTGATTAAATCTGAATAAGATGATAAAAGGTTGCAAAAGTCTGTACCTCGTCAATTTACTTGTTCTTTTACTTTTAATTTTACTGAGATATTTATTACTAAATAAAATCTTAAATTTTTAGTAATATGTGGACAGTAATTTTTATAGTATTGTATTTGGTGATTGCGTTCCTTTCATATAAATTCGTTTTCGATAAATGGGACATATCAAAATGGGAGAAAATTTGGTATAGCGCATTCTGGATTTGTGTTTATCCTTTGTGGTTGATTCATGTAATACACAATAATTAAACGAAAAGATATGATAGTTAAATTTCTTAACTATCATTTTTGTTTTAAAAACTCCGAGGGAAGGAAATGGTTGGACTTACGGCAAATGCTAGTAACCTGATGAACCGTAAGACAAAGGTGTGTTGTAGGAGTTGCAGGTGAAACGGACAACAGTGTAGGAGTTTTTTTTTTTCACGCGGGGCGGTAGCTCAGGTGGTAGAGCAAGGGACTGAAAATCCCTGTGTCGGTGGTTCGACTCCACCCCGCCCCACTCTTTATTGAGAGGTTCCGGAGTGGTCAAACGGGGCAGACTGTAAATCTGTTGCCTTTCGGCTTCGCAGGTTCGAATCCTGCCCTCTCAACCAATAAAATTCAGAACCGATGTTTTGCTGTATCAGAGTAAATAAACAGTAGGTGGGATATGGTATGTCACCTTGAGAGAGGAAACAGAGAGAAACTGTTGGGATAGACGGTAGGCAAGTTCGTTCTTCGCTAATATCAGAATAAACCATTAATACTAGTTAAGGGTAATGAGGTTTTGTAGGTAAGGAAACCGCCACACTAAGTTTGGAAACAATAAATAAGAACTAAGTGAAATGGTAAGTTGGTTTATGAATTTCCAACGTGAGTTAGCCCATTCATCTAGCGTCCTAGGATACATGTTTCTCACGCATGTCACAGCAGTTCAAATCTGCTATGGGTTACAAATTATTTTGGGGGCGTAGTTCAGTTGGATAGAACATCTGCTTTGCAAGCAGGGGGTCGTGGGTTCAAGCCCCACCGTCTCCACTCATTTGATAATCAGGTAGTTACACAGATGCTTAGTTCAGTTGATTAGAATATCGGTCTCCAAAATCGAGGGTCGGAGGTTTGAGTCCTTCAGCATCTGCAAAATATAGGTGTAATTCAGTTGGTAGAATGCTACATTTGGATACTGTCAACAAAAGACAGCCAAAAATGAAACTTCGTATTAACTTATTTAAGTGATAGTGAGTTCAATATCAGTTCGATTCTGATATACGAAGCGATGTAGTAGTCGCAGGTTCGAGTCCTGTCACCTATACAATATTTTTGAATTTTGGGTTTTTTTGTAAAAGGTTCGATATTTATAATAAAAAGAAATAAAAATGAAAAACATAAATGATGAAATTTTAGAATTAAGAGGAAAAGGTTATACGACCAATCAAATAGTAGGTGAACTTGGCGTAACCAAAGGTAAAGTATGCTATGTAATTTCAAAAAGATTTAAAGAGACACAAAAACATAAGAAAGACAGAGAGATTGCAGAAAAAGAATTTGAAGAATTAGTTAAAAAGTATTTACCGATATCTAATTCATTGAATAATTTATGTAATTATTTGGGATTAAAAGGCGTTGAAGGATATTATAATAAGATACGTAGAATAATAACCAAATTTAATCTTTCTACTGAACATTTTGGAACAATACAAGTTAAGGAAAATAAAGGTCGAAATAAATATACTGCAATGTCAAATGAGGAATTTTTTGTTAAAGATAAAAAACGTTCAGGAAGACAAGCAATAAAAAGACTACTTGATAGTGGCATATGCGAATATAAATGCAGCATATGTGGTATAAAAGATTGGATGGGTAAACCTTTATCTTTTCATTTACACCATTTAAATGGAAAACATACGGATAATCGAATTGAAAATCTACAGTTACTTTGTCCAAATTGTCATTCTCAAACTGAAAATTATGCAAAAGGCAATAAAAACGTGAAAACCAATTCATTTAAAGTTACTGAAAGAGCGAAAGAAATAAGTAAAAAGATAAAAAGTAATTTTATAGAACCTGAAAATAAACAAATTATAAAAATTGAAGACAATATAAAGTATTGTATCATTTGTGGAAATAAAATTGGTAAATATGGTGAAAAATATTGTTCGGTAGAGTGTGCAAAAAAAGCAGCAAGATGTTTTGAAGTAACTTCAGATGAGTTGCTTGCTGATTTTAAAGAACTAAAATCTTATAGACAAGTTGGTTTAAAATATGGTGTTAGTGATAATGCAATTAAAAAAAGGACTAAAAAATTAGGTATATTTGAAGAAATACAACAATACATAACGCATAGATAAATTGTATGTTGGCCGGTTCGTCTATCGGTTAGGACACAAGATTTTCATTCTTGGAAGAGGGGTTCGATTCCCCTACCGGCTACTTTTATTTTCGCCTCCTTGGGTGAGTGGTTGAGCCATCGGTCTGCAAAACCGGGTACCCCTGTTCGAGTCAGGGAGGAGGCTCATTAAATTATATTTGCCGGTGAAGCACAATGGTTGTGCAACTGATTTGTAATCAGTAGGCTGTGGGTCCGACTCCCATCACCGGCTCAAAAATGGCTTCATGGGGGAATTGGTAGACCCGGCAGACTTAAAATCTTCTGGCCAGTATGGCCGTCCGGGTTCGAGTCCCGGTGAGGCTACTGAATAATGGGCGTTTAGCTCAGTTGGTTTAGAGCATCTGTTTTACAAGCAGAGGGTCGGCGGTCCGAATCCGTCAATGCCCACAATATTTCGGTCTGTATATCAGTTGGTTAGATTACCATCCTGATAAGATGGGGGCCGCTGGTTCAAGTCCAGCCAGACCGACTTTTATATAATATATGGGACGTAGGTCAAACGGTTAAGATATCTGCCTGTCACGCAGTATGGAGCCGGTTCAACTCCGGTACGTCCCGCTTGACTATCTGATTATCAGTCAGTTATATTTGACTCCGTAGCTCAGTTGGTAGAGCACAACACTTTTAATGTTGGAGTCCCGGGTTCGAGTCCCGGCGGGGTCACTGGATTAATATGGGACAGTTGGCCGAGAGGTTAGGCGCAGGATTGTGGTTCCTGTTTACGTTGGTTCGAACCCAACACTGCCCCCCATAATTGCACCATTGGTGTTAGTGATTAGCATATCAGACTTCCAATCTGAAGGGGACAGTTTGAATCTGTTATGGTGCTCTAATTTGCAGTATTCGTATAGTGGTTATTACACCTGCTTGCCATGCAGGAGACGAAGTTTCGATTACTTTATACTGCTCTAATTAATAGAAATTGACGATATAAGTTGAAATTAATTCAGCAATGTTGATGCAATGAAGATTATCATTGAAATCTGAGTTTATGCAGCGGTGGCCATGTAATTGCATCAGTAGTGGGTCAAACGGCACTATGGTCAAATTGTTGAATTTACTTGCAAGGATTTCAACTTTTTTGATATGGTTTTACTCTGACTTCGAGTACTGGCAATTCGGCAGAAAGCATTTATAGGTTGTTAGATGCTATAGAGTGATAATGGTGGGAGTCCATGATGTCGTTTTGTGTTATCTACTGCTTGGAGAACTCTAATTAAAACTATTTTTGCTTTATTATATAAATGGAGACGTAAGCCTAATTGGTAAGGCAGTGGTCTTGAATTTAATTCGAGTGCTATGGCGAGAAATCCCATAGTAGAATCTCCCTAAAACGGTGGAAGTCCTTTTAATTGTTTATTTATGCACGACTGAGGTGAAAAGAAGAGTGTGCAGAGAGTATCCGATATATTTGAATAAGGTGTATAATACAATATTCCCGATGTCTCTGTAATAAACAAACACTAATCAATAATGTGTAAGGATAATACCGTGCTAAATTGAGAAGAGCCATCAGTAAAATGGAAGAAGATGGATAATGAAAGATTCTCATAAACGTGTAGAGAGTATATAGGAGATACCTAAGTTGAAATTAAAGGCATAACAATAGTGCGTGTCAGACTTGCAAGCATTTCAATATGGTAATAATGTATTCCAGACTACAACAAACAACTCGATGAAGGTGCATATTAGTATGTATGAAGTGAGAGGAACATATAGTACAAATGTACAAATTCCACGAAAGTTCCTTTAATTGTTTGGCTATGGCGACATAGAGTAGCAGGGAAAACCACCAGTAATCGGTTAAAACCCGGTGTGTCCGTTCGAGTCGGACCGTCTCCGCAGATTTCTCCATTGTAAGTTTTTTTGTTAGACTTGGTTCTTTAACCATTGTCCAAGTTGGATATTTTTGTCTTACAGTGGAGTTTTTAGGAGAGCGAACCTGTCTGGGACAGGGGCTGTCTGCTAAACAGTTCGTCCGGAGTATTTTGGATGTGGGTCGGGACCACCACTCTCCGCAGAGTTATATGGGCATATGGTAGTAATGGGCTAACACGGCGCAAGCAAGGCGACTCTCACGCTCAGTGGCTTGAGCAACCACAAAAAAGAGAGTGTTGAAGTACAGATTTCGGTTCGAATCCGGATGTGTCCTCTAAGTTTAACATTAAAGAAGAAAGGATAGAATTATGGAAAACAGTAAATACCCAAGAACGTTTCACGTCCCGTTCTCAGAAGGGTTACAGAATGATGACAGACGTGTTGATGACGATTGGTTTTCCTATTTGAAAGGAAAGGAACTGATTCTTAGCGAAAAATTAGACGGCGAAAACAGTTCTATATCTCGTTATGGTGTCTATGCTCGTTCTCATGCAGCACCTACAAGGAATCCTTGGTCAATAAACCTATGGGGCAACGATGGCCTTTATTGGAGAGTTAAGGATTTGATTGGTGAAGATGAAATGATTTACGGTGAGAATTTATATGGCGTTCATTCAATTGAATATAACAGGCTGAAGGAATATTTCCATATGTTTGCCGTAAGGGATGAAGAGAAATGGTATTCTTGGGATGATGTTTCAGAAATGGCACAGATTCTTGATTTACCGACTGTTCCTGTATTGGAAAGACGTTCATTTGACAC